>WNFP01000009.1_pt1 | contig 176719 bp, 170 predicted proteins | sample 5400201 | NCBI WGS metagenome assembly WNFP01 (sample SAMN13153355, study PRJNA577476) | soil metagenome | isolation source: 115 cm saprolite under Madrone tree | place: USA:California | collected 2016-06-14
CGTGCGCGTAGTGCCGGTTCGCCGTCTCATACTCCACGTGCGCCGTCGCAATCGTGATGCCGCGCTCCCGCTCTTCCGGCGCATTGTCGATCGAATCAAAGGACCGGAACTGGATCTTCGGATTGTGCTTGCTCAGCACTTTGGTGATGGCCGCCGTCAAAGTCGTCTTCCCGTGATCGATGTGCCCGATCGTCCCTACGTTTACATGCGGCTTGCTGCGATCAAATTTTTCTTTTGCCATGATTGCTCCTCAACCCCGCCAATTGGCTCAGTAATAACGATATACCTTGCTGTACCTCTCCCGCAGCGCGGGATCGACCTGCTCGATGCGCTCCAGATAAAATTCCCGCATCAGCGCCTGATCGGAAACCGTCAGCGACGCATAAAGCTGCTGCGCCTTTTTGCCGGACCGCGCCAGCTCCGCATCCGCCGATTCCAGCAGACCGCCATTCGCGATCTTTTCAAACTCGCGAACGCGGACGCCCTTGCCTTCCAGGCCGCGCAAAAACTTCTCCAGCGCCGCCGAGGCAAATATGCGCCCAATGGCCGCCTTCAACTGCTCAAACTCCTGGGTCTTTTCGACCGCGATCTGTGCCTGTTGATATGCCATGTACACCAAATAATAAAAAACTTCTGGAGCGGGAGACGGGAATCGAACCCGCGACCAACAGCTTGGAAGGCTGTGACTCTACCACTGAGTTACTCCCGCTAACCACACAACTAAATTCTGGAGCTGATGACCGGGATTGAACCGGTGACCTCTCCCTTACCAAGGGAGTGCTCTACCAACTGAGCTACATCAGCTCAAATTCTCCCGGCTCTCCCGCTCTTCCCGCACGCGCTCGGCGTACCAGTGGAGCACCGTTCGAACCACAAAAACAAAAAGCACTATCAGCGTCAGCTGCCGCACCGTGATGCTCAGCCGCAGACTCGAAACCGGAAGCGGGATGTCATCGAGCACCATCCAGGCTCCGGCCGCAAGCGCCGCATACATCGCAAGCGCCACATAGAGTTTCTTTTGCCGGTCCATCACTGCTTCTCGCGAACCAAACAATCGCCAACCAAAACCTGGTGCACAGGGGAGGATTCGAACCTCCGTAGCTCCGGAGAGCGGCAGATTTACAGTCTGCTGCCATTAACCACTCGGCCACCTGTGCAAAATCAACTGAGCCTGCTCGCGCGCCGAGTTTCCGCGGGCTCTCCTCGCTGGCTGTACGGGATACTTTTTCACCTGAAGATCAGGAACCACACAAACAAACTTCCGCGCTGACGCTCTTTGGCCGCGCGAAATATGCTTGGGAGTGCGTTCCCGGTGGAAAATCCTTTTGCAGCAAATCCGAAACACGCCAGCGCCGCATTTCAGAAAAACCCGTTTTAACCTCTGGAGCTGGCGAAGGGATTTGAACCCCCGACCCTCTGATTACAAATCAGATGCTCTACCAACTGAGCTACGCCAGCAGAAATCCCGCCCGCCATGGGACAAAGTAAATAAGTTAGCACAGTGGCACTCCACGTGCAACTTGACTGTTGTCTTTGAAGGTAAGGTGTACGGGACCTAACGCCGCTCCGTCAGTTATTGTAACAAAAGCTCAGGCCGCATGGGGACGGTCCGCTGAAAATCTCTGATTTATACTGCCCATCGTCCATGAAAAAATACCGGAAGTTTCTGATTTCAGCTGGATTACTGCTTGTGGTAGCCTCCGCCGCCGCGCTGCTGCTGTTTCGCCAGGCCGTCCGCCCGCCGGAGGCCGCCCGGCTTTTGCCCGAAGGTGACGTCCTGATCTACGCCAACCTGCGCCCGCTCCACCTGCTGCTCGCCAGCAAGCCTGCCGACCTCCACCTGTCTCCGGAATACCAGGATTTCATCACCCAAACCGGCATCCAGCCCGAACGCGATCTGGACGAAGTAGCCCTCTCCCGCCAGGACACAACGGACGGCCGCGACACCGAATCCTCCGAGGTATTCATGGGCCACTTTGATTCCAGCCGCCTCAACGCATGGCTCGAAAAAATCGCCACGGGAAAAGAGCAGTATATGGGCAAAACGATCTTTTCTTTCCCGCATGACGGCCACAGCATACGCGTGTCGCCACTGCGCAGTGACACCATCGCCGTCACCAACATGCAATCCGCCAGCCCCATGCACCGGATCATCGACCGCCTGCAGGCGCCAGGCGGATCGCTGCTGCTCGAGAGCTACTACCGGCACGTCCCGGCAGGCAGCGTGGGATGGCTTATGGCCCGCATTCCCGCCAAAGGCTCTGGCCTGCCGATACCCGGCGGCCTGAGCATTAACCTGCATCAGGACGCAGTAGCCGTGGCCTCTATGCGCTACACCGGAACTCTGACCACGCGTGCGGACATCATCACCCAAAGCGAGGCCGAAGCCAAAGAACTGGCCAGCTCCATCAAACCAGTTATCGCAGTGGCCCGTGACATCAGCCAGCCAAAGCCCGATGACCAGGACTTAAAAGCAGCCTTTGACAGCGTGCAGATCCAGCAAAAAGAAAGCACTGTGACCATCACAGTCACAGTGCCGGAAAAGTTACTGAAGAAGCTGGCCAATGACGCCCAGAGCGACACGAACAAGCGCTGAGTCTTACATAGCTCCCGAAGCCAGCTGCTGGCTCACGGTCATGCGCAGAAAGCGCTGCGGATTCACCGGCGTCTCGTAGATGCGCACTTCGTAGTGCAGATGCGGCCCGGTAGCGCGCCCGCTCTGGCCCACGTATCCAATAGTATCGCCGCGGCTCACCGTTTGCCCCACCGCGACCACGTACCCCGACATATGCCCGTACAGCGTCGTAATCCCGTTGCCATGGTCGATCACCACGGCCCGGCCATAACCATTCATCTGTTCGGCATAGCGGACAACACCTGCCGCTGGCGCAATGATCCTGGCGCCTATATCGGCCTGAATGTCCACGCCGCGATGGAACGCTCCTTCGCCGCTAAAGGGATCGCTGCGTGCGCCAAACGTGCTGTTGATATGGCCTTCCACCGGCCACAGCGTGGGCGCTGCCGCCATACGCATCCAGTCATTCATGCTGGCCTGCTGCATGTTCATGCCGATTCCAATGGAAGCGGCCCCGCTCATCGCTGTATCCCGCAGGGCATGAAGCTGCTTTACCGAAGAAGCCGAATCTTCCGGCTGAAACATAGGATCTGGCTTGAGACCGTACAGAGTGGAAACTTCCCCGGCCAGCGAACTCAGTGACGCCGCCTGCAGCTCGCGCTGATGGGCAATCTCTTCAAGCGTCTTGTAACGGTCTGTCAGAGCATTTTTCTCGTTACGAAGATCGTTGTACCGCTCAGTCTTCACCAGCATCCGCGTATACGAACCGGCCATGCCCGTAATGCTGAGCATGCCGATCGCCGCGCCGGCAATAAAAACGTACACATAGTGCAGGGGTATGGGGATCTTCAGGAGTTCGCCTTCGGCGTTCCTGGCCACCAGCATGATGTAAAAACGTTTACGCACGTGAAATGCTCCACTTCAAAACAACATGAAATTTTTTTAAAAACTCACAATGTATTTCTGACAACCGGGCCCTTGTCGCCGGTTTTCCGAGTTTATGAATGGCCTCGGCGGTAAGCAGGTATTCCTGCCCTGGCTCCCTGTGCTTCGTCGCAGAAACGAAGGAAACGCCGAGACTCCTGAAATGGCATGTTTAAGGTAGCAAGCCTATTCCAGCAGTGTCAATGATTAGAGGTATTCCCCAGGGTAACGAAGGTAGTCGGTACCTGCCCCGTCCAAGGTGCACTGGACGGCCTGCCCCAGTGTGTGTCCCGCCTCTCCTCCGCTATAGTTAGGGTGTCTTGGTCTTACCGGAAAGAAAGCTCATTCAACGAATTCGCCGCCAGGCCGGCCCCTCCGCCCACTCTGTGGTACGCGGCATTGGCGACGACTGCGCCGTGCTGCGCCCCTCGCCCCAACATGATCTTCTGGTCACCACCGATCTTTGCCTCGAAGACGTTCACTTTCGCCGCGCATGGCATCCCGCTCAATGCGTGGGACACCGCTGCCTCACCCGCGGACTCAGCGATATTGCAGCCATGGGTGGCGAGCCTGTAGCCTGCTTTGTCTCCATCGGACTCCCACCCAACCTGCCGCAGAAATGGGCGGACGGCTTCTTTTCCGGCCTGCTCGCCCTGGCCCGCCAGTTTGGCGTTTCTCTGGCTGGCGGGGACGTCTCTTCGTCAGAAAAGATCCTCGCCGATATCGTGGTCACCGGCCAGCTTCCCTCCGGAAAGGCCATATCTCGCTCCGGCGCACACCCCGGCGACCGCCTCTATGTCACCGGAGAACTGGGCGGCTCAGCGGCAACTCTGCAACAGCTGTATGCCGGACAAAAAGTCCGGGCCACGCGCGCCAACCGGCACTTTTATTCCCTGCCGCGAATCCAGGCCGGGCAGTGGCTGCGGAAGCACGGAGCGTCCGCCATGGTGGACCTCAGTGACGGCCTCTCCGTCGATCTGGCGCACATCTGCGAAGAGAGCCGGGTATCCGCTGTTGTCAATGTAGATTCCCTGCCCATAGCGAAGCAGGCCGATCTGCATCTTGCCCTGCATGGCGGCGACGACTATGAATTGCTCTTCACCGCACCGCCGGCAGTAAAGATTCCGCGCTCAATTGCTGGTGTTCGCGTGACTGAAATCGGCGTAATACAACCCGCAAAAAACTCTGGCGCCCCGGTTGCAATTCAGCATCCGGATGGCCGCATCCACGCGCTCAAGCCCGCGGGCTGGGAGCACTTCAGCAAAAACAGCTGACATCGAATCCGTCGCGGGGTAGAATCCTGCTGGCTCTCCCAAAATTCGTACATTAAAAAGGACACTCTCAATGAGCGCTGCGCCTCCCATGCCACCCGAATCAATGCCCTCGCCGCAACCCGGACTCTCGGAACCGGCCCGCATTATCAATACGTTCATTGCGCCCAGTACGACCTTTGAAGATATTAAGCGGAAGGCAAGCTGGTGGGTGCCATTTGTACTGAGCAGTGTTTTCGCCATTGCTTTTTTCGTCACCATCGACAAAAAAGTTGGCTTTGACCAGGTTACCCGGGAAATGATGTCCCACAACTCTCAAATGCAGCAGCAGACACCGGAACAACAGGAGCGCACAATCGCTCTTGTCAGCAACGCAACCAAATACTTTGGTTACGCCGCACCTGTGTTCATTCTTATCTATGGACTCATCATTGCCGTGGTCCTCATGGCGACATTTAATTTCGCCATGCAGGCCGAGATACCCTTTAGCAACTCACTGGCGATTGTTTTCTATGCCTGGCTTCCGGCCATTCTCTCCTCAATTCTTGGCATCATTAGCCTGATGATTGGCAACCCCGACAACTTCCATATGCAAAACCCCGTGGCCACCAATCCGGCGTATTTTCTCGATCCGGCAACCACGTCAAAGTTTTTATATGCGTTTCTCACCTCATTTGACGTGATCAGTCTTTGGACCGTGGTTTTGCTGGGCATTGGCTTTGCCGTCAATTCCAAAAAGAAGTTGTCCACCGGCACGGCCATCATGGTGGTCGCTGGCTGGTTCTTTCTGGCCAAACTGGTGGCGTCCGCATTGGCGGGGATTCGCGGATAGTCGCCAGGGCCTTTCAGCCATTCACATGGCATTTTTGACCAGTTGCGGCAGTGTCTTCACAGGTCTGGCATGGACTATGCTCTAATATCCTTGAGTCCATGCCAGACCTGAAACACAAATTACGGCGCAAGCTGCGGGCCGCCGGCCGCACCATGCGCGAGATCAAGCTGGTGGCCAAGGGGCTGCTCTCCACCGACCACCCCATCCAGGTGCATATCATCCCCATGCGCCGCTGCAATCTCTCCTGCGCCTACTGCAACGAGTATGACGATGTCTCCGAGCCAGTGCCGCTCGATGAGATGTACCGCCGCGTGGACAAACTGGCCGAGCTCGGCGCCACGCTGATCACCATCAGCGGCGGGGAAACGTTACTCCATCCTCAGCTCGACGACATCATTTACCGCATTCACAAACACGGAATCCTCTCCGGGCTCATCACCAACGGCTATCTGCTGGTGCCCAAACGCATTCGCCAGCTCAACGATGCTGGCCTTGACCACCTGCAGATCTCCATCGACAACGTAATGCCCGATGAGGTCTCCAAGAAATCGCTCAAGGTCCTCGACAAAAAACTCCAGCTACTGCGCGAACACGCCGACTTTCACGTGAATATCAACTCCGTGATCGGCGCGGGAGTCAAAGACCAGCGCGATGCCGTGACCATTGGCCGGCGCGCGGTCGAACTGGGTTTTTCCTCCACCGTCGGCATCATCCATGACGGCACCGGACAGCTCAAACCCATGGACGATGTGGCCCAGTCCGTCTTTGCCGAAATGAAGAAGCTGGGCAAAAAGAACTATGCCCGCCTCAACCGCTTCCAGGACAATATCGCCCTCGGCCAGCCCAACGACTGGCGCTGCCGCGCCGGCGCTCGCTACATCTATATCTGCGAGGACGGCATGGTGCATTATTGCTCCCAGCAGCGCGGATACCCCGGCATTCCCCTGGCGGAATACTCGGTCAATGACATTCGCCGCGAATTCCTCAGCCGCAAATCCTGCGCGCCCAATTGCACCATCTCCTGCGTGCATCAGACGTCGTTCGTCGACTTCTGGCGCGCCCCGCAGAAATACGAATCCCACCAGGTCTTCCGCGCCCCGGTAAAGACACCTCAGGCGGAATTGGTCCAGATCCGAGCAGCAGAGACCGTCAGCGTCGATTAGCCTGTACGGATGCAGATCAGAAGAATCCAAACGTAGAGACGCGGCACTGCCGCGTCTGCACCAGAAGCCCGAGCCATGCCGCTACAAGCTTGTCATGTTGAGCGAAGCGCATGAAAGATATTTTGCCTCGCAAAAATCTCTCGCGCGGAGTCGAAACATCCCGAGGATGTCTAAATAGCCCAGGCAGATGCAGGGAGTTCTCTCGTCATCCCTGTACGCAAGTCTACAAATCGCATTACGATTACGCAGGCAAATCCAGATCGAAAGAATCCAAACGTAGAGACGCGGCACTGCCGCGTCTGCACCAGAAGCCCAAGCCATGCCGCTACAAGCTTGTCATGTTGAGCGAGGCGCCTGAAGAACATTTTGCCTCGCGACAATCTCCGGCGCGGAGTCGAAACATCCCGAGAATGTCTAAATAGCCCAGGCAGATGCAGGGAATTCTCTCGTCATCCCTGTGCGCAAGTCTACAAATCACATTACGATTACGCAGTATCCAAACGTAGAGACGCGGCACTGCCGCGTCTGCACGCAGAAGACCCCGCCATGCCGCCGCAAGCTTGGCATGTTGAGCGAAGCGCATAAATGATATTTTGCCTCGCTAAAATCTCGGGGCGGCTACTTGTCGCTGGGCTGATCGTGACAGTCCGGGTACACGCCTTCGGTATGCTCCGGACAGGGCGGCGAGTAGATGTCAGGGAATCTGGTCCCAGGCGGAAAAAAATAGCGAAGCACTGCGCGTCTTTTCGCGTCAAAGGCCGGTTCTCTGGCGGGAGTTGTTTGCCTGGTTCCGATTCAGCAAAATATGATTTACAGATCATATGGCGATTGGATCATAATGCGGACACTAGCTGTATGTCCACAGACATTGTTGTGCGGTTCGGCAGGCATGTTCGGGAACTACGCAAGGCCAGAAATATGAACCAAACGGTCTTTGCCGAAAAAGTTGGAACGGATCAGGCGACCATTTCGCGGGTCGAAAACGCAAAGCAGGAACCGTGCCTGCGCTTCCTCAATGACCTGGCGGGCGGCCTGAAGATGCCGCTGTCGGAGATGTTAAAAGGCTTATGACACCGATGCCGCAACGAGACAAGATGCGGGAATAATCATCCTAACGGCGCCGTTCACGCCTGGCCGCTTTAATCTCGGCGTCAATCTCAGGCGCAGTAAAGTTTATCGAGCCCTTTGCGGCGCGCTTCATCCTGAAGATCGTTGAGCCAGTCAGGTGGTGGGGCCAGCGTCTTCACAAAATCAGCCACGCTGAGGATGAGCACCGAGAGTTCACCATTTCGCTTTACAGTCCGATTGAGTAAGTGCGGTGGAAGGCCCTTAGGGCTTTGCGGAGGGCGGCTGCCAGAGCTCAATCTTGTTCCCGTCCAGGTCATAGATCCAGGCAAAGTGACCGTAGGATTCATCCATTCGTTTGGCGTCAATCTTCACGCCCTCTTGTTTTAAGCGGTCGAGCAAAGCGTCCATATCGTCCACGATGTAGTTGATCATGAACGGCGCGTGGCCAGGAGCAAAATAGTCCGTGGAGTCGGGGAAAACAGTCCACACTGTAACGTGTTCCTTTTGCGGATCGTCGTGTTCGCGCCACGGAAGCATCACGCCGTGGCCTTTGTCGGCCAGTCCAAGATGCTTCGAATACCATTCGCGCATCTGATCGCGATTGGCGGATTTAAAGAAGACACCGCCGATTCCAAGGATGCGCCCGCGCTGCTCCACTTTGACGGGCGGCTTCGATTTTTCAGGTTGCGGAGATTGCACTTCCTGTCCTCCTTTTAATCCAACCGAGATGAGCAACAGCGAACCGATGGCAATTGTGCTCCAGGGTATTCCTCGCATGTGCGGATTATACAAGCTTCGATTTGAATGGAGAAAACGGTCCATACCGCCGCAAGAATCCAAACGTAGAGACGCGGCACTGCCGCGTCTGCACCAAAGCCCTGACCATACCGCCGCAAGGCTTGTCCTGTTGAGCGAAGCGCATGGACGACATTTTGCCTCGCGAAAATCACCAGCGCGAAGTCGAAACATCCCGAGAATGTCTAAATAGCCCATGCAGATGCAGGGAGTTCGCTCGTCATCGCTGCGCAAGTCTAAAAAATCCCATTACGATTACGCAGACAAATACAGATCAGAAGAATCCAAACGTAGAGACGCGGCACTGCCGCGTCTGCACAAGAAGCCCTCCCATTCCGCCGCAAGCTTGTTATGTTGAGCGAAGCGCCTGAACGACATTTTGCCGAGCGAAAATCTCCCGCGCGGAGTCGAAACATCCCGAGAATGTCTCAATAGTCCAGGCAGCTGCAGGGAGTTCTCTGGTCATCCCTGAGCGCAAGTCTAAAAATCCCATTACGATTGCGCAGACAAATACAGATCAGAAGAATCCAAACGTAGAGACGCGGCACTGCCGCGTCTGCACAGATAGACCGAGCCATGCCGCCGCAAGCTTGTCCTGTTGAGCGAAGCGCCTAAATGACATTTTGCCTCGCTAAAATCTCGGGCTGCTACTTGCCGCTGTGCTGATCGTGACAGTCCGGGTACACGCCTTCCGTGTGCGCTGGACACGGCGGCGAGTAGATGTCCGGGAACCTGGTCCCAGGCGGAAAGAAATAGCGAAGCACCGCGCACATAAGCAGGAAAAAGCACAACGGCCACAATCACGTCTTTTCGCGTCAGAGGCCGGTGATGGGGTGGGAGTTGTTTATTATCTGGTTCCGAACCAGATTCCAGACCGCATTGAAATCTATTGAAATTGCGGTTTGTAACTGATTGATGCTGAACCTGTTGCGAGCCGCTCGTTGAAAGCTGTTGCGATTTATTGAAGCCAGAGGCTTTCACGACACAAAATCATCTACAGCCAGATGCAGCCTTTGACTATTTCAACAGATCCCCTCCACGCCGGGTTTAGTGCCTTGGTTCACGCAAACATACTTCTCCGGGCCGAGGCTTCGCCCAACAGCCGGTGTCCTTGTCGGTCAAAATTCTGATGCCGGCACGATCCAATGCAAGGCTTGCGGACGCAATTGTAGGTTTTCCACCATCTAAGCCGGTGGACGGCGTCTCGAGAGCTTGCACGCTTGCTATCTCGAAAGTGCGGCTCCAAGAAGCAAGATTAGCCGATGCGGGGTATTCATTGCTGAAGTTCCCGACAAAGACGCCAACAGCCGTTTGACCCAGATAAGGTTTGTCGCCCTGAACAGCATTGAATTGGTATTTGATCGTTCCAACATGCCGAGCCTGTGAAGACTGCATGGCCTTAGTGAGGATTTGCTTCGCTCCCCGCTTTTTTTTCAATCGCAGCTCATATTTTACCGGCTGTCCGAGGTTGCCCGGATCTCCAAGCACGAGTAGGGTTGGTTGATATTCACTTGGTATGTCTGCTGCCTGGTCCGCTATGGCAGCGTTGAGCCCCAGCAGCACTCGCACAGCAAGGTCTCGTTTTAGATTCGTTTTTATCGTTTGTTGCAGCGCTTTCAGAGAAGTCTCGGAAACGCTGGCTGTAAATTCAGAAGACACGTAACGCCTATCTTCTTTGATTTTGGAGCCTCCTGCAATCTCGACGTAGAGAGGAAATGCATATGCTACGGAAGGATCAGTAACTGATTGGTAAACGTGATCACCTACGCCGACAGGGATGGGTTTGTCCAGATTGATTTGTGCAACAGATGACAAGGACAAAGCCAGACAAACCGTGAGGAACGATTGGGTCTTCATATAGAGCTCCTATTCATCACTGGTGGGATAGCATGTTATAGTCTGTGACCCGCTCTGTCGCAGTTCCAGAATCCCTTCACATCGAAAGCGCGGGACATCTAGCGTTTCATCGATCAAAATTAATTTATTCGGTAAGCTATAGACTTCTGGCTGCTTTACTCTGTAGGTTCCGGCAACCGAGAACTGGAGAAAACGACCGCGCAGCAGTTCAGCTCCTATGTATGTAGCCTGCTCCCTGCTCATTCCAGAATCGAAACTGATACTCTTCGAAACAGCATCGGAAAGAAGGGCATAGACCTGCTTTGGATTCGACGAAGAGTTTGCGATGCTGGCCAGCGCCTGGCGGATAAAGCGCGTATCGTCAATCGCGAGATAGCGACCCACGCATTCTCCTCTCAGAGTAACCACCGATCGGAATCGACCCAAGCCCGTTGTTTCATATAGCTGTATCAACTTCTCAGCTTCGACAGGACTTACCCGAAAAGCAACAGAAGCGTATGGTACCTTTAAGTCGCCCATCCGGAGCGTCTTCAACAGAAGCTGCTGGGATTTGGTAGTTTGAGGCAAGTCGTCAAAAGACTCGGTAATGGTTCGGACGATATGTGTGTCTGTATCACTGAAAAAGGTCACGACATGCCCGGGGACATCTTTGGCACGCAGCGACTGGCGTTCGGCGTCTGTCATGCTATTAAACACCCGCAGCATGCATGATCTTCGAAGCGCGTTTGAGGATTCAGAGCATTCGAAACTAGATGAAAATGCTATTGGCAAGAACCATGTTATCTTCTTGGGTGTTTGAAAGACCCGCACTCTCTCGGCTATTGCAATATCGCAAATGTTAGGAAAATTATCTGCTTGTGCATTTAAGAACGACGTGAACCCGACGAAAAGAAGGCCGGATATGCATAGAGAAGAGCGGAAAGTGCAGATATTGATAATCATTGAGCCCTCTCACTTTAATGCGAGCCGCAGGCTTATCTGCGTGTCTTTAACCCCAATCTGCTTGGAGTTAAGCTCGACCACCCAATGAGCCCTTTCTTCGCTTCTGGCATAACTGGCTCGCAGGCTCCACGGCTTTCCTCGACCAACAAGATCCCCGTCAGGCAATTTTAGTGCTGGGGTAAACATCATCTCTGTAACTTTCTTGACGACGGCGTCGGTTGCGGCTTGGACTTGCTTGTCCAACGGCGTATTCGGGATGCTCGCGTCCTGTACGATCTCAAAGGAGATAATACCATCGGTCTTTAAGCTCTGCAGAGTAGCTGCAATATCGACTTCCCACCAGAAACCTTCCGCATGTGCTGCCGCCTGAAATTTGTCGTATATTCGATTCATGTCAGCTGTCATTTTGAGGTTGTATGCCGTATAAACCGCTTTGAAGCCCACTTCGACAGTGCAAGCGAGTCCATTGCCCTCGAAGAACTCGGCAAGTTCGTCCGCAAGCTGCGAGTCTGTTGTTCTAATCGTTACTGGAACGACTTCAAGGTAGTTGCCAATCATTTTCGGCCAGATCCACTGGATCTTCTCCCCGACATAAGCGCTCTGGCAAACGAGATTGCGCGAATAGTCATAGGCGATTGGAGTTAGATTTTTAACATTAGTTGGGATTGCTTTTGCAGCCCGCGCTAGCATGTCCGGATCAGCAGATGCTTGGCCCCGGAAGACGAACGTCAACGAACCAGCCTTTTTCACGAGCTGAGACTTGTATTTATCATCTCGTTTCCATGGCTCGACCGACTGGGGTATGTACCAATAGATAGAGGTATTTTGACGATCCGCATATATTTTTATTGGTTCTCCGCCGGTTCCGATCGCTCGGTCGACTATTGGTTGAGCTCCGAGAATCCTTGGTAGGAAAACAATTACAACTGCTCCGAAAATAACGAAGCGGCTCCACATCTGAGACCTCCCTTGACCCAGCGACTCACCCTATGGTCGCTATTCGTGATTGGCTTTGCGCAATAATAAAAACGTCAAGGGATAACATTTCCCTTTTTTGCAAGTCAAGCGTAACGATACTCTCCGCGACGCAGCGATAATTGATGCCTCTAGTGTTGTGAGACCTCTCACATAAAAAGTACTCTAGCCTAACTAAGTTAGGTGGATGCTTGGACACGCGCGAGAGCGAAGCATGGAGGAGATTAGGAAGCTCTTAGATAGTAATCCCTATCTTCAGACGCCCGCGGACCTCATCACCGGACAATCTCGCCGTGCAAAAAAACGCATTGAGGCGTGCCAAATGATGCACCACGTGCAACATCGGGAATCTCGTTGCCCACTCCGCGCGTTTAAACGCAAAGGCCTTAACCTCGAACAAATTCTCTCGACCTCTGTCTCTCCTTGGCTCCCGTCTGTATGTTACCTCCTCTTCTTCTCTTTCTTCTTTTTTGGCGGTTTTGGAGGTTTGCCCACTAGTATGTCCCGGATGTTTTTAGTAACTGACATTTTTTCCTCTTTTCGGTGGATTCAAACGAGTGCGATGCTATTGTGGTAACACATGTTGCCCGATAGGCAATTTCCACCATCGATACTGTAAGAGAAAATTGCCATTGCCGACCACTCAGGGCCACTTGGCTGCAAGAAGGCCCAAATACTTTGTCATGAAAATAAGACCCACAACCCATCTAACTCTGGACACTAGTGATCTCCCCTTTTCCATCGAGGCCGGACAACTCCAGGAAAGGCTATTTGCACAAGTGGTAGTTGTTTTATTTTCTGCATAATTTTTCTCCTGTTTTTCGTAGGGAATGCACGTTGCTGCAGGCATATTCACTACGGATCATGTCTTTACGGATGACGAGGCACATCCAACCAGTTGTATCAGCGGAGGAAGCGAATTTAGGGACTAAATAGCGGGATTTAAGGCGTCTTCAATACAGCAAAATCAATCTGCTGCAGGCAGCGCAGCTTCTTTTCCGGCGGCAGGAATGAGGCTTCAAAGGAATTGCGCGCCAGCTCGCGCAGATGTTCGTCGGTGAATCCAAACTCCTGCTGCGCCAGCTCATACTCCCGGCACAGTGACGTCTGGAACATGGCGGGATCATCGGTATTCAGAATAAGCATCAGCCCTGCCTCAAAAAACTTTTTTACCGGATGCCCATTCAGCGCCGCGCAAACCCCCGTCCGGAGATTGCTCGAAAGGCAAATCTCCACCGGAATTTGCTTCTCCGCCAGCACCTCGGCCAGGTCCGGGTCCTGGGCAATGGCCAGGCCGTGCCCGATTCTCTCCGCGCCAATGTTCAGCGCCGCCCACACCGATTCCGGTGTGCCCGTTTCTCCGGCATGGGCCGTAAGCCGCAGCCCATCGTCGGCGGCTTTCTTGTACAGATCGCGAAACCACTCCGCCGGGCCGCGCAGCTCGTCGCCGCCTATGCCAATGCCAATCACGTTGCGTTCGCGCAGCTTCGCCGCCAGATCAAACACTTCCGCAGCCGCCTCCGGACCAAAGTGGCGCACGGCGTCGAAGATCCACAGCAGTGACACGCCAAAGTCCCGCTGACCGCGCTCCCGTCCGCGCTCCATGCCTTCAAACAGCGGCTCAAACTCCTGGCCGCGCCAGCGCACCACGCCCACGCTCACGTACACCTCGGCATGGACCACACCCTGCTGCTTCAGCTTCTGCATCAGCCGGTAGGTGACCATCTCATAGTCTTCAGGCGAGCGCAGCCGCTCCGTCACCGATTTGAATGCCTGAATAAAGCCCTGGAAATCGCGGTAGGAATACAGCCGCTGCACGTCGGCTTCACTCAGTACGTCGCCGCTGCCGGCCACGTCATAACGATTGTTGGCCGTGGGCATGGGCGTGTTATTGCGCCGGCTCAGCTCCGCCAGCGTCACCGGGTCCACGGTGCCCTCGAGATGCAGATGCAACTCTGCCTTGGGCAGCGCGTGAATAAAGGGCTTCGCGGTCATCCTTGTGCGCCGGTGGCCAGTTTTTGGGCGGCAAACTCGCTGTGCTTACGTCCGTAGAAGAAGTAAAAAACCAGCCCTATGGCCAGCCAGATGAAGAAACGTATCCAGGTGACCACCAGCAATCCCGCCATGAGCCCCACGCACAAAATCACGGCAATTATGGGGAACAACGGAACAAAGGGGACCCGGAAGGCGCGCGGACGATCCGGCTGGGTCCGGCGCAGAAAAATAACGCCCAGAGAAACCAGCAGAAAGGCAAACAGCGTCCCGATATTGGAAAGGTCCGCTGCCTCGCCAATGTCCACCAGTCCGGCGGGCACGCCAACAATGAGTCCGGCGATCCACGTGGACCAGTGCGGGGTCTTGAACCGGGGATGCAGCGCGGAGAACAGCTTCGGCAGCAGCCCGTCACGCGACATGGCAAACCAGATTCGGGTCTGCCCATACTGAAATACCAGCAGCGAGGAAATCATGCCGGTAAGCGCGCCAATCACAATGATCGTCTGGAACCAGAAGTTGGCCCCCAGATGCTTGAGCGCATAGATTACGGGCGCTTCGCTGGCCTCACCCGCCGCGCTGAAGGTGCTGAAGGGCATCATGCCCAGCAGTACCAGGGCCACGCCGATATACAAAATGGTGCAGACAATCAAAGAGGCAATAATGCCAAAGGGAATGTCTTTCTGCGGATTTTGCGCCTCTTCGGCGGCGGTGGAAACCGAATCAAACCCGATGTAGGTAAAGAAAATAATGGCGCCGCCCGCCATGATTCCCGGGAAGCCGCTGGGGGCAAACGGATGCCAGTTCGCCGGCCGCACCAGCATGCCGCCAATGATCAGGAACAAAAAGATGGCGCCGATTTTCACCATCACCATGATGTTGTTCGCGCCCGACGACTCGCGCACGCCGCGCAACAGCAGCACCGTGAGAACAAACACGATCAAAAAGCCAGGCACGTTGAAGTATGCGTGGCTCCATCCGTCGGGCGTCCAGACCGGGCTCGACCATTTGTCTGGAAGCATGATGTGAAAGGAAGCCAGCTGAGCCTTCAGATATCCGGCAAACCCCACGGCCACGGCCACGTTGCTCACCGCGTATTCGAGGATAAGGTCCCAGCCAATGATCCACGCGATCAGTTCGCCCAAAGTCGCGTAGCTGTAGGTGTACGCGCTGCCGGCGATGGGAATCATGGACGCCAGTTCCGCGTAACACAATCCCGCAAAAGCACAGGCCACGGCCACCAGCAAAAATGAAATGGCAATGGCCGGGCCAGCCGGAGGCCGCCCGTACATCACCACGCCGGAGAAAGTGCCGTGATGGATGAAGTGCAGAAAAAGGTCCAGCACCTGGGCTTTGTAGAACGAAGGGTCGCCATGCTCTCCGGCGGCCGCGGTCCCCGTGAGCGCAAAGATGCCGGAGCCAATAATGGCCCCGATGCCCAGCGCCGTGAGTGACCACGGCCCCAGCGTTTTCTTAAGCCGGTGCTCCGGGTTCTCCGACTCGCTGATGAGCTTGTCGATGGACTTTTTGGCAAATAGTTGACTGGCCAAAACGGCCTCCCTGGCTGCAAATGGCGGGCCGTGCGCCGACCCGCTTATTTACTCACGCCTTACCGCTTGGACGTGCCGCGGACCAGTTTCTTCACTTTGGCCTTCTTCGACCCGCGCTGATAGTCACGTGCCTTTTTCGGCGCCTGTTTCTTGCGGGCCGTCCGTTTGCTTTTCTTGCGATCTTCTTTGCTCAGTGCTTTGGTATTTGCCATTTTTTAAGTTGGTCCTTGTTTTAAATGATCTCTTTTATCGCTGGCATGTTCAAAAAATCGCTTTGAACGCGCTTCCGCCTGCGGCGGTTTTAAAATTCACGCCCTCTCCAGTTGCGCGTATTTCTCCACCAGCTTTTTTAATCCGAATCTGGAAAATTGTACCGTAAGCTTCGCCGATTCTCCTTCTCCTTCGCGTTTGTACACCACGCCCTCGCCATATTTCGGGTGGATTACGCGCTGGCCGGGGCGGAAGGAAGACTGTCCGGATGCCTCTTCCACCGGCACTGAAGGCTTGGAGAACTTCTTTCCTCGCGAAGCAAAAAAATCGGCAATATTGTCGATGGAATTGTATTTTGGCCCGGAATACGCGCTGCTCTTCGCCTGGGATTGCGATTTATTCGCTGTGCCGCGGCCTCCATAACCAGCGTGTCCGCCCGCGCTCTGGTCTTCATCTTCATAACTGTAATGGCGGTCGCCGTGATCGTCATAATTCTTTGCACTTGAAGATATTCGCTTCACCCGCCCGCCGCTCAGATCGTCCAGCAGTTGCGGCGGCACCTCTTCCAGAAAGCGCGAAGGGATGCTGGCTTCCGGCATATCGGTCCCGTAACGACGGCGGTAATGGGCACGCGACAGCACCAGCTGGTCCATGGCCCGGGTCATGCCCACGTAGCACAGGCGGCGCTCTTCTTCCATCTGGTCGGGATCGTTGAAGGTCCGCGAATGCGGGAAAAGCCCTTCTTCGAGGCCAATCAAAAAGACCAGGTTGAACTCCAGCCCTTTGGCCGAATGCAGAGTCATCAGCGTGACTCGTCCTCGCGGATCATACGTGTCCGCATCGCTGACCAGGGCTGCGTGGTCGAGAAATTCGGCCAGCGTCTCGCCCCGGTCGCGGGAGTCCATGGCGGCATTCACCAGTTCGCGCAGGTTATCGATTCGCGCCAGCGATTCCGGAGTGTTTTCCTCTTCCAGCTGCTTGATGTATCCCGTGCGGTCAATCAGGAATTTAAGGACCTCATTGACCGTTGCCGCCCCGCCCGGAGCACGAAAGCCCTCCACAGGTTCAGCCGGAGCAGATTCTATAGAAGCGGATTCGAAGGGAACCTCTTCTACTGGCTCAGAGTCAAATGTACCGAACAGGCTCTGCTGCTCATTTCCGCCGAAATCAAAACTGGTGTCATCCGCCTGATCCTGCGCAGCCGAGGACGTCGGCTCCGCACTACTCTCATTATGCTCGCCGTCTTCTGATGCATGTAGCTCGTTGCTTTCCTGTTCCAGCCCCGAATGAGCCTCATCCTCCAGCCGCTCCCCAAAGCTCCCCAGCAGCATGGCCCGCGCATCCTGAATCAGGTCATGGAAGCTCTTGAGCGCGGCCAGCGCACGCGGCGGCAGAAGCTGTCTCTCCAGCGCTTCGCCAATGGCGGACCACAGAGAGATTCCCGTCTCCAGCGCCAAGCGTTCCAGCGTCTCAATGGTGGTCTTGCCGATGCCACGCACCGGCGTATTGATCACCCGCTGCAGCGCCACCGAATCCTGAAGATTGTTGACCAGCTTCAGGTAGCTGATCATGTCCTTGATTTCCGCGCGCTCGTAAAACGAAAAGCCGCCCACCACCTGGTACTTGAGCTGGTAGCGGCGCATGGATTCTTCAATCAATCGCGACTGCGAGTTGGTGCGGTACAGCACGGCCACGCGCGCGTCCTCGACGTTCTCTTCGCCCGCCTTCTTCAGATAACGCGAGATGTAATCGGCGGTGAACAGCGACTCGTTCTCGCCGTCCGGCGCCTCGTAGTACCCGATCTTCGCCCCGCCCTGGCGCGCCGTCCACAGCATCTTGCCTTTGCGTTTGGCATTGTTGGCCACCACCGCCGACGCGGCTTCCAGAATGTTCTGCGTGGAGCGGTAGTTCTGCTCGAGGCGAATCACGTGGGCATTGGGAAAATCGCGCTCAAACTCGAGAATGTTGCGGATATCGGCCCCGCGCCATGAATAGATCGACTGGTCTTCGTCACCCACCACGCAGACGTTATGCTGCGCGCTGGCCAGCAGCTTCATCAGCTCGTACTGCGGGCGGTTGGTGTCCTGATATTCGTCGATCATCAGGTACTGGTAGCGCCGCTGATAACGCTCGCGCACCTCCTGCGAAGACTTCAGCAGGCGCACGGTCTCGAGCAGCAGATCGTCAAAGTCGAGAGCATTGGCCTTGCGCAGCTCCTGGCGGTAGGCCTCGAAAATCTGCGCGATCTTCTCCGTGGTGGCGTCCGCCGACTGCAGATACAGCTCCTGCGGATCGAGCATGTGGTTCTTGGCCCACGAGATGCGGGAGAGCACGGCGTTCGGCTTCATCTGCTTGTCATTCAGGCCCATGCGCCGCATGATGCCCTTCACAATGCTCTGCTGGTCGGAATCGTCGTAGATGGCGAAATCTTTTTTGTAGCCGGTGTTGCCGATGCGCAGCGCCTCAATATCGCGTCGCAGCACGCGCACGCAAAACGAATGGAAGGTGGCGATCAGCGGCTTGGTCAGCATGCGCCCGCCGAGCAGCGCGTCCACGCGCTCCACCATCTCCGCCGCCGCTTTGTTGGTAAAGGTCACGGCCAGAATAGAATCCGGCTGCATGCCCTTGACCTCGATCAAATAAGCAATGCGAAACGTGATCACCCGCGTCTTGCCGCTGCCCGCGCCGGCCAGCAGCAACACCGGCCCCTCGACGGCCTCCACGCCCTCGCGCTGCTGCGGATTTAATTTTTCAAGCAGATGGTCCACGTTTGTCTAATTCCGGCAATAAAAATTGAAACCACAAAGGACACGAAGGAACACAAAGGAGAACGGCAAATCAAAAATCAAATCAGGGAACCCTGAGTCAAAAAACTTTTGTGCCAGCAATCTGGGCGTGGCTCTGGCCAATCGCCTTTCGTGTTCTCTTTTGACTCGACCTTCGTGTCCTTTGTGGTTTCGGTTTTTTAACTTACCCACATCAGGGAAACCCGAGTCAAAAAGTTTGTGGCAGAAAAATTTGTGACTGGCCCCGGCGCAATCGCCTTTCGTATTCTCTTTTGGCTCGGCCTTCGTGTTCCTTCGTGTCCTTTGTGGTTTCGGTTTTTTTAACTTACCCACATATCAGAACACGAAGAAGCACAGATTTCTCCGTGTTCCTGTGTGGTTCAGGGTTTTGTTACACCGCCAAATTTGCTTTGCACTCCGTGCACGGGCACATCTCCCGCAGATAGTCCCAGGAGTAGATTCCGCTGTCATGTCCGTCATTCCATTGGAAATTCAGGGCATACCGGCCCACGGCCTGCACGCCTTTGGGACGAGCCGGCTCCTTGAACATGGGCAGCAGCGTGGCCGCCGGACGCGGCGACTCACCCGGCCGCCGGTGATTGGTCTTGCGCTCCTCTTCACAGGTGGCGCAGGGACAAGCGTCCCGCAGCCACTGGAAGGTGTAATGGCTTTTGTGCCCGTCGGTCCACTCAATATCCATTCCCGCGCCGGTTGTGATGTTCACGTTCACCGCTTTGGGATTCGCCAGAGACATGATTTCAGTATCGCACAAGGCGCTGGCTTGTCTCCCGCGTGCAAAAAGCGAGAGCAGAGGAGATCAGTATTCCGGGACCATGCTCATGTAGCACAGCCGCCCTCGGCTGTGGCGCAAGCGCAAACGCCGCGAAGCGTCCCTTTGATGCTTCTGCAAAAGAAGCATTCTTAGTAGTGAGCACGATTTTGGGCCGGAAGGGAATAGTCGCGCATTCGCGCACGAATGCCATGAAAACAGGTGACGATAATGTCAATTACCGGGTAGTGTCTCAGTTTGAAGTCCTTGCATTTTTATTTAAGTGCGAGTCGAACCAACACTGTGGTCAAAAATACTAAAGCAGCGGTCAGACCAATGAGGACACCGTTCAGGAATATGGTAGCGCGATGCAATCGCAAAGACACCTCAACGAGGACGGCCAAATCCTCCGATTGAGCATTTGCGACCAAATCGTCATGCTTCATCGCTTTGATGCGTTCAACCTGTTCTGTTTTGAGTACCATGACTATATTTTCTCCAGTTTATTTAATATTACAAATAGGGCAAATTTACGGTAGCGGTGCAGTTTGAATTTTTTGGGGCCGAGCCGCCCATGATAGGCACGGGGCAATGATTCCGGCTTGGTGCAAACGAGCAATGCTCTCCCTATCCCCGGAACAGGTTACAGCCTTACCCAGCTCGGCTGTGTCTATTTTAATTGGCCATAATCGCAATTTCTTCAAGTAACCAAACATGGTCTGAAAATGCCTGCGGCCATCGCTGGCGTGATTCTGAGGGTTTTGTGAATCCTGGCAAAGTTGTAATGGATAAAATGAATGGCCACAGCACGGCCCGTCAAATTCAAACTGAGACACTACCAATTACCGTCACCTGTCGACTTTTCCCTCTTTTTCCGGCATCATCTCTGTTTTCACCCACACACAAGAGCGCTCGCGCGCAGAAAGAGGCTGGTTTTGGCCAATCCTAAGCACCTCCAGATGTTAGAAAAGGGCGTTGTCGCCTGGAACCAGTGGCGGGACAAAAATAGTTTTCTTCACCCTGACCTCAGCAATGCGAACCTAGGCAATGCGAACCTCAGCCGGGCGAACCTGACCCATGCGGACCTGAGCTTGGCGAACCTCAGCCGGGCCTACCTCAGCGAGGCGACCCTTAGCCAGGCGACCCTAAGCGAGGCGAACCTCAGCCGGGCGACCCTAAGACAGGCGAACCTCAGCGAGGCGACCCTCCTCTACGCGAACCTCAGCCAGGCGAACCTCAGCGGGGCGGACCTCAGCCGGGCGGATCTCAGCGAGGCTTGGATTGTGTACACCATGTTCGCCGATATCGATCTCAGCCAGGCAGTTGGATTGGAGACGGTAAAACACCGCGGTCCGTCGACCCTCGGCATTGACACCGTGTATCGCTCCCAGGGAAAGATCCCGGAGATCTTCCTGCGCGGCGCCGGCGTTCCCGACAATTTCATCGCTTACATGCCCTCGCTGATGTGGACAGGCTTTCAGTACTACTCCTGCTTCATCAGCTATTCCAGCCAGGACCAGGAATTCGCCGATCGGCTGTACGCCGACCTGCAAGCGAAAGGCGTGCGCTGCTGGCTGGCCACCGAAGACCTAAAAATCGGCGACAAATTCCGCCAGAGGATTGACGACGCCATCCGCCTGCATGACAAGCTGCTTTTGGTTCTGTCGGAAACCTCGGTCCGGAGCACATGGGTGGAATCGGAGGTGGAGACGGCTTTTGAAAAGGAGCGGGCGAGCCAGGAAAAAAGACTGGTGCTTTTCCCGATTCGCCTGGACGACGCGGTGATGGACGCAAGTCAGGCGTGGGCCGGAGACATTCGCCGCATGCGGCAGATCGGCGACTTCCGCGCCTGGCGGGACCACAATTCCTACCAAGAAGCCCTTGCGCGGCTGCTGCGCGACCTCCGCGGCAAGCAGGCGGCGGAAGCCGCCGGGTGAGGAGCGAGAATGGAGAAGCGAAGTTCTGCTTTCCATCAATACTGCGGATTGCTCACTGATGAACACAAACCGAGCAAAAGGACATTGATGTTGCAAAAGAAAGGCTCAAGCGGCTCCATGAAGAGCAACGGGCACAACAAAAGCATGCCAGGCGGCGCTCACCGGACAAAGGGAAGCGTTCTCAATGAGCTCAATATGAGTGAGCAGGACCGCCTGGAACTCAAGCTGAAGGCCGCTCTGCATCAGGACATTCTCAAGCTCATCCAAAAGAAGAAGATCACGCCCCGGCAGCTCGAAAAACTCTTTGACATACCGCAGCCCCGAGTCAGCGAGTTGCTGCGCGGCAAGCTTTCGCTGCTGAGTGTCTCCAGACTGCTGTATTTTGCCCACCTTTTAGGCGCCCACGCAGACATAAAACTCAGGGCGAAGCGTCCACAGGCGTCAAGCGGACAACGACGCGACTTGAAATACTCTTTACCTGCTTAACAGGCGTCTGGCCTTTCCCGCCTCTGTGGCTCCTCCGTGTCCTCTGTGGTTAAGGTTTCTGTTCCGGCCCGCGGTTGGAGAGAAACAGATACCCATAGAAGATCACGCCGATCACCGCCGAGATCGCGAATTTCCATTTCCAGAACAGCGGCGAAGGCGAGACAAAGCCTTCAATGGTCCCGGCAACGATCAGCATGGGGATAATGCCCAGCATCAGCTTTACGGCCTCCATGCCTGCTTTGGCCAGCGAATCGCGGCGCGGCAGCAGCCCGGGAAAGAGCAGGCCCTGGGCGATGCGCAGCCCCGCGCCGCCGGAGATGAAGATCGCGGGCAGCTCCAGGATGCCGTGGGGAGCCACAAAGCTCCAGAGCGACAGGCTCATGCCGTGCAGCCAGCACGCCGCACCCACCACGCCGATCAGCACGCCATTAAAGATCATGGAATAAATCGTGAAGAGCCCCGCCGTAATGCCTCCGGCAAAGCTGGTGAGGCAGACTCCGATATTGTTGGTCATAATGCCGCTGGCGGCAGCCGGCTCCAGGCCCACAATACTGTCGGTCCACATTTTGTGGTGCTCAATGGTATCCACCATGCCCGGCCCGAGCAGCAGATACATAAAGTTGGGCCGCGTGAGCGCCAGAAATAGTCCCACCAGCGCTCCGGCCACAAAGAGCAGGAATGCGACATTGATGATCCCAAGATTGCGGCGAAACACCCTGGGCCACTCGGTCAAAAAGAAGTGGGGAATTCCTTTCCCGCTCGATTTTTGCCCGGAATAGATGATATTGTGAGCGCGGGACATCAGCAGGTTGAGCGTACGGGCGTACGATTTTCCGCTCGGGTCCTCGCGCAGCGCCGAGAGATCGGCGGCTGCCTGGCGGTAAAGCAGCCCCAGTTCCTGGATCTCGGAGCGCGTCAGCGACTTTAGGCCGTGGCGCTGCGTTTGCTCCAGCAGGCCCTCCAGGCGCAGCCAGTGGGCTTTTCGTTTTTCCAGCCAGTGAGTGGAAATCATGGCAACGACTGACAAGCTTATCATCGATACTCCCGAGCAGGTCCACCTTGAATTCACCGTGGCTGGCATTGGCAGCCGATTCATGGCCCTGCTGATCGACACACTGATTCAGTCGGCGGTGTTCATCGTCCTGACTCTCATCACCGTCTTTGCCTTTAATTTTTCCTTCGAAAAATTCAAATCGTATTCCGGCTGGATTATGGCCATTGTCACCCTGGCTTACTTTTGCATCTACTGGGGTTACTTTGCCGCGTTTGAAGTCTTGTGGAAGGGGCAGACCCCCGGCAAGCGCGTGGCCGGCATTCGCGTAATCAAGGATTCAGGCAGGCCGCTCAATGTGTTTGAAGCCATCACCCGCAACGTGCTTCGCGCCGTGGACGGTCTTCTTTTTTACGGCGTGGGCGTGGTGACCATGCTGCTGAATTCCCGCAACCGCCGCGTGGGAGATTTCGTGGCCGGCAGCCTGGTGGTGCATGAAAGCTCCGCCCGCGAAGCCGAGCTTTTCTTCAACACCCCGGCGCAATCGGGGTCCGCCTTCCATCAGGCCGCGGGGCTCACCCTGCAGGAAGTGGAGCTGATGGAAACTTTTCTCGCCCGCCGCCTGGATATTCCGCCCGAGGTACGCAGGGTCAACGCCGCCAGAATCGCCCATATGGTCGCCACCCGGCTTGGCATCCCGCCGGAAACCCGCCCCGAGGACAATGAGAACTTCCTCGAAATCATGGTCCGGGAATTCAGGAACCGGGCCACCTTTCGCAGTAATTAAATTTTCATCCCATTGTTTTTGCCTATCGTGTATCGTTCCCTGAACGGAGACAATCACAATGTCCAGCACCCTTATAGGCATCATCATCGGCCTGATCGTCTGGTTTCTGGTGCGCTATCTGATGGGCGGCATTTACACCGTCAATCAGAGTGAGCGCGCGGTAAAGACCAGTTTTGGACGCGCGGAGCGCATTTCCGGCGTCACCACCGCCACCAGCCCTATTGCCAGCGGCCTCGACGCCGACGAGAAGCAGCGCTACAACTATCCCCAGGTCCGGGTCATTATGCCGGGCGGCCCGTATTTTAAGTGGCCATGGCAAAAGATATATAAAGTTTCGGTCGCCACCCAGACGGTCAATATGGCCTTTGATCCCGAAGCGCCTGCCGCGAACCAGGGCGGCAAGATACTGGAGGCCGTCACCAAAGACCAGTTGAATACCGGGCTCACCGGCCAGATTCGCTATCGCGTTTCCGAACGGAACCTCTACGCCTATCTGTTTGGCGTAAGGAATCCCATCGCGCACGTGATGGGCTACTTTGTTTCGGTGCTGCGCGAACGCATCGCCACGTTTGAAGCGCCCCCGGAGCCGGGCAGCACGACCGGACCGGGCAGCAGCGGGATTTCCATCAATGATCTGCGCAAGAACCTCCGTGACCTCAACGAGCACATGGACCGCGAGTGTGCCTCTTCGGAAGCACGCTACGGAATCGTCCTCGATGCCTCGCTGATCACCGGAATCGATCCGCCGCCGGATGTGGAATCGGCGCTGGCGGCCATCAATACCGCGCACAACATGGTTTCCTCTGACATCAGTCTGGCCCAGGCCTCCGCCGACCAGCGCATCGAGCTGTCCAAGCGCGCCGCCGAAATCGAAACCCTCAAGGCCCAGGCCGAGGTGCAGCCGCTCACCGCGCTGGCCAGCCAGCTGGCCGCGCTCAAGGGCACGGGCGAGGGCGCTCTTCGCGCTTATGTGCGCAACGTTCGCCTAGGGCTTTTTGGCCAGGCACAACAGGTTGTTCTGGAGGCAAAAAAACGATGACCGTCATTCTCAGCGCCGTAATCACTTTCGTTGTCGCCATGGTGGGTGTTCCGGTTTTCTTCGGACTGCTGCGTTTTTTTGGCGTTTACGCCATCGTCCCTGAGGGCCAGTGCTACGTCTATGTTTTGTTCGGGCGCGTGGTGGCGATCATCAAAGAGCCAGGGCTGAACATTCTTCTCTTCAAAATCGGCCTGCAGGCCCCGATCGTCCGCTGGCTGGGGAAGCTCTACGTGCTCGACATGCGCATCGACCAGCAATATCTGCGCAGCCAGCCGGTGAACTCGGAAGAGGGCGCGCCCATGGGCATCGGCATCTGGTATGAGATGTTCATCAGCGATCCCGTGGCTTTTCTCTTCAAGAATGCCGATCCGCGCGGCTCGCTGGCCGCCAACGTATCCAATTCCACCGTCCGCTGCCTCAGCAACATGAAGCTCGCGGACATGCTGCAAAGCCGCCACACCATGAGCCAGACGGTGCGGGCCGAAGTTTCGCCGCAGTCGCATGAGTGGGGATACAAACTGGGCTCTACTTATATCCGCAAAGTACATTTCCGTGACGTGCAGATGATCCGGCAGATCGAAGAAAAAGTCGTGAACCGGCTGCGCCAGGTCACCTCTTCCATCAAGCAGGAAGGCGCCAATCAGGTGAGCATCATCACCAGCACCGCCGAGCGCCAGGCGGCGGTCGAGTTTGCCAAAGCCGCGGCCATGCGCCCCCGCATCGTGGGTGAGGCGCTCAATCAGGTCTCCGCCGACAGGGACGTGGAAGCGGCCATGTTTGAAATCCTCGAGATCCAGAAAATCGTAGACAGCAAGGCCCGCGTCACGCTGATTCCGGAAAACAGCGGCATACTGCCGGAGCTGCTGGCATCGGCTATGTCTCGTGGTTCGGATGCCGGAGCGCCTCCGCCCGCGCCAAAGCAAAAAGGGGCCACCACAAGCTGAGGAAAGGCGGCTCCTGGCCAGAAGGAATGTGGCTTTTGGCCTTGGCTCTTGGCCCGTAGCCATTGGTTTAGGGGGAAATCCCCGGATTAGGGCTGCCCTGCCAACGGGCTAACGGCTAAGTGCTAATGGCCCTGCCAAAGGCTAAGAGCCAACAGCCAAAGGCCCAGGCGATTGGCTGTTGGTTCAGGCTTCCCCAATAAGAATGCCGCGCTGATTTTGGGTTTTATCTGCGTTTCTCTGCGTAAATCTGCGGCCAAAGGCTCCCGGTTTTTGTTAGGGAGCTTTAAGTCGGTTTTTGCCCCGAACCATTAAGGTAAATAACTGGCATGTACCAATGAATCTCCTTACAGCTTGGGTTCGCATCTTTTTATGTGCGAAAATTGCCGATATGCGCCGCTTTCTCCTGAGCGGGCGGAAGACTCCGTCCTAAAATCAGGTTTTTGCGGCCCCGGGGGTACACAACTTCTTTTATGGCACTCGGCTTTGGCTTCAACAAAGCGAAGATCGTCAGTTCGGCGGAGCGCTATGTGCAGCAGGGAAAGCTGCAGAATGCCATTGCTGAATACGAAAAGGTCATCAAGGAAGATCCCAAAGACCTCACCATCCTCAACACCATTGGCGACCTCTGCGTGCGCATCGGGCAGAACGACCAGGCCGGCCAGTACTTTAGAAAAGTTGGCGACCAGTACGCGCAAAGCGGCTTCACCGTAAAAGCCATTGCCATATACAAGAAGCTGACCCGGCTCAATCCCTCGGCGACGGATTCGCTGATCAAGCTGGCGGAGCTGTACACCCAGCAGGGCCTGTTCAACGACGCGCGCCAGCAGTACACGCACCTCGCGGACCATCTGCTCAAAAGCGGTGATACCAGCCAGGCGGCAAAAATTCTTCAGCGTATTCTGGAACTCGACCCCGAGAACATCACCATGCAGTCCCGGCTGGCTGACCTCTACATCAAGCTGGGGAAGAAAGACGAGGCGCAGAAGATTTACTTCAGCGCCGCCGAGTCGCTCTACTCGCGCAAGTCGTATGCCTCGGCCGATGAGTCTCTGGAGCAGGTGTTGGCGCTCAATGCCACGCATCCCGGAGCTGTTCTGCTGCGCGGAATGATTGCCGCCGATTCCGGAAACGCAAAAGCCGCCACTGAATATCTGGAACTGGTGCCTGACCTTGATTCACGTCCGGACGCTCTGCACGCCCTGCTGCGCGCCCGTTTGCAAACCGGCAATGTGGAAGGCGTGGAAGCCGTGGCCATCAAGCTGCTAAGTGTCCATAACGACCCTTCCGGCGTGGACACTCTGGCCCAGTGGTATCTCGGCAATAACTACATTGAGAGTGGCCTCAAGCTTTACGACAAATATGCGGACCGCTTCCTCTCCGGCAACAGTTCGGCGCTGAGCGACAGTCTGTATCCGGTCATCAATCGCATTCGCGACAATGTTTCGGCCCTCACGCTCATGCTGCGGCTGCTGCAAAAAGCGGGAGAAACCTCGCATGTCACCGAGGTCATGGAACTGCTGGCGCATTCCTATGTGCAAACAGAGCGCTTTGCGGACGCGCGCGACCTCTACAAGGAACTGTCTGAGCTGGAACCTGAGAATCCGCTGCACAACCAGAATTACAAGCAGATGATGTCCCGGCTGGGCGAGGATTCTCTCAACCGCCCGCTCAGCGTGGAGGCAGGCCAGCAAGCGGTGATGGCCGATGAGCTCGAACACACCGCGCCGGAAATTCTTCAGAACTACGAATCGTCGGTTGAAAGGGCCATTGAGGCGGCGCTCACCGACGCCGAATTATTTGTCTCTTACAACGTACCCTCCAAGGCCATCGCCCCGCTCGAGGACGCGCTGCCGCTTGCGCCGCGTGACGTTCGCCTCAACCAGCGTCTGGCCACGCTTTATTACCGGGCGGAGCGTTACGCCGACGCCGCACGCTCCTGTGAAGTGCTGAGCAGCGTCTATAACGAGCACGGGCATGACAAGGAAGCGGAAAAGTACGCGCAGGCGGCGAGCAACTATCAGTCCCGCGCTACCGGCCAGCCCGCGGCAAAACCTGTTCCTGCCGCGCCAGTTGCCGTAGCGCCACGGCCTGCCACGACTTCACCCACGCCAGCTTTTATTCCTGACTTTGAGGCCCCTGCCGCCCCGCAGGTCGAGGCCACCATCCACGAATTCACCTTCGAGGCCCCGGAACAACCTGCCGCTCCGGAGCCTGCACCAGCGGTTCCATTTTCGCCGCCGATGGAATCCCCTGTCATCGCCACGCCTGCCAAAGCACATGTGCAGGCACGTGAGATTGATCTTTCCGGCGAGTGGGAAGAGATGCTCGCTTCTGACTCGGCCACTCATGAAGAAGCTTTGCATTCCGCTGAGCTGGCAGTGCCGGAAGCAGTACCAGCTCCACCAGACAATACCGAAGCCATCGCCGATAAAGTGCAGGAGGTTCGCTTCTACATCTCGCAGCAGATGTGGGACGAAGCCCGGAGCGGCATTCTTGATCTGGCCGAAATGGCGCCCAACTCCGATGAAGTTTCGGAGCTCATGCGTTTGGTTACGTCCGGACAACCCCAGGCTGCAGTGGAAGAGCCTGAGGAAATCCTTACCGCCGAGGATCCGGAACCCCCTGTTGCCGTCTTTGAAATACCTGTTGTGGAACCGGAGCCGCCGCCTCAGATTGCTGCGCCTGTGCTGCCCAAACCGCAACCGCCGCAGCCGGTAAAGGCAGCCCCAGTTCAGATTGAACCGCCGGTTCCAGCTAAACCGGCAGTCCCAATGGAGCCTGTGCTGCCGGAACCAGTGTTTCAGGCAGAGGCTGTCATTAAGACAGAACCTGTATTCAAGGCTGAACCAGTATTTAAGTCTGAACCAGTGCTTCCGGCAGAAGCACCGCGCGCTGCCGTGGCTCCGCCGGCAAAAGCACCGGAGCCAAAGCCGCCTGTCATTCCTGTCCCCGAGCCGAAGTTCGCGCCTGCAAAGACGTTCGGGATTTCGGAAACAGAAGACATTCTTGAGCTGCCGCTGGATGATTTGCTGCCAGCGCCTCCCGCCGTGGCCCAACCTGCTTCGCCGGCGCCCATGCCGCAGGCAGCAGCACCTGTTCCCCCACCCGCTGCGCTGCCACCTCCACCTGTGGCCCCGCCTCCGGCAGTCAAAGACGTAAAAGAAACAGCCGCGACGAAAGACGCAACGGAAGATATTCTCGGCGACTTTGTGCTCGACCTTGAGAATTCCCTGGAGGACTTTCCCGCGGTCCTTCCATCTGAACCGCAGCGCGCGCCAGACCCCGTGCTGGAAACGGCGCCGGTGGCCGCCAGCGGTAATGGCGAAATACAGGATGCCGAGGCCGCCACGGTCCTCAGTGACATTCTCCTGGCTCTGCAGGAAGATGAACCCGAGTTCGCCGCCGAAAACGAAGACCCGGAGACGCACTACAACCTGGGAATCGCTTTCAAGGAAATGGGGCTGCTGGACGAAGCCATTGGAGAGCTGCAAAAAGTCTGCCGCGCGGTGGAGCGGGGCATCGACTTCTCGCAGCCTGTCCAGGCCTACACCTGGCTGGCCCAGTGCCTGGTGGATAAAGGCGTCCCCGAGGCGGCGGTGCGCTGGTATCAGCAGGCCCTGCATCTTCAGGGACTCGATAATGACAGCCGCTGCTCCATCTATTACGATCTGGCTGCGGCGTATGAAGCCTTTGGCGACAAAAAGTCCGCTCTTTCCAATTTCATGGAGGTATACAGCTCCAACATCGATTTTCGTGATGTCGCCAGCAGGATTAAAACCCTGAAATCGTAAAATCCTCTATGATGAGATTCCGGTGTCTTCCAGTCGCTTGACCCTTACGCCCAATAGTTCCGGGGGCCCTTCCGCGCCGCCCCCGGAGGAAACGACCGCGGAATTGCCCATCTGGCTGCAGCGCACCCTGCTGGTCATTTACGTTTTGTTCTGCATCGAGCTTGGCTTGATGCTGGTGATCGTCCCCTGGACTCGGCTTTGGGCAGGCAACAGTCTTTTGCTGCGCTGGCCCTCGCTCCAAACCTGGCTAATGCATGGGTTTGTTCGCGGCGCCATCTCCGGTTTGGGGTTCGTCGATATCTGGCTGGGAGTTTTGGAAGCCGCGCGCTACCGTGACCGCCATTGATTTTTCAGGGCGGCAAAACACTTCCTCCGGCTTATGTATTCTGAGGTTCACTGACTAGCTCTCATGGCAAACGACAATACAACAGACAATAAGAGCATCCAGGCAGGCCCCCACGAACCGGCGCCCCCGCTTGCATATCTCAATCCCGAATTTCTCAACAGTCCTGACGGGCGCATCCTGCGCATTATGTCCGAGTATGCCCAGCCACTCGCTCGTTTTCGCCGGGAAAAAATCCAGGACACGGTGGTGTTCTTTGGCTCGGCACGCTGGGCCAGCCTCCCTGACGCGACGAACGCGCTTACGCTCCTTGAAAAGCCCGGTTCAGCCAAACCTGAAGGTTCAGCCAGACCTGACGATTTAGGTCAGCAGCCAGGCGGCAACAGTCCTGACGGTCTGCAAGCCGCGCTGAAACGCGCTCATGCCGCCGTGGAAATGGCCCGCTATTACGAAGATGCGCGGAAGCTCGCGCACATGCTGACCACGTGGACCCTCACGCTTCCGGGCAAGCGTCACCGCTTTGTCGTCACCTCCGGTGGCGGCCCAGGAATCATGGAAGCCGCAAACCGCGGCGCGTATGAAGCCGGCGGCAAAACCATCGGCCTGAATATCCATTTGCCCTTTGAGCAGTATCCCAATCCGTACATAACGCCGGAACTGAATTTCGATTTCCATTACTTCTTTATGCGCAAGTACTGGTTTGCCTATCTGGCCAAGGCATTGGTGGTTTTTCCCGGCGGGTTCGGCACGCTCGACGAGTTGTTTGAAATCCTTACCCTGGCGCAAACGCAAAAACTGGCCAAGAAGATTCTGGTCATCATTTACGGCAAAGAGTACTGGAACCGCGTACTGAACTTTGAGGCGCTGGTGGATTCAGGCGCCATTTCTCCGGACGATCTCAATGCGTTCACCATGGTGGACAGTCCGGAAGAAGCATTCGGGGTGCTGCAGGAAGGCCTGATCAAATACCATCTGGATCCGAAGGCGGCCCGTCAGGCTCCCGAGGAAGGCCCGGAGATCGCAAAAACGCTGCCCTAATGGCAATTTTGCTCATCGTTCGCCACGGGAAGGGCCAGCAGCAGGAGCCACGTAATCTGAAAGCCGAGAGACATCGTTCAACGGACGGACACAAACAGCGCCAGGTTGTCCCAGGAGTACCGCGTGGCTGAACCGATTGGCCCGGAAGACAGTGTCATTACGCTCCCGTCCGGCCTTCCCTTGCTTCTCTGCTACATCACGGACCGGCGCCAGTTTTTAGGGAATGAAGAGCAGACGCAGGGCCTGCTGCTCGAAAAAATTGCCGAATGTGCCGCCGCCGGCGTGGATTACATCCAGTTGCGCGAAAAAGACCTCTCCATTCGCGCGCTTGAGCGTCTGGCGGAGCGGGCAATGAAGGCTCTCCCGTCCGGCGCCCGGACAAAACTATTGATCAACTCGCGAGTGGATGTGGCCCTCGCCTGCGGCGCTCATGGCGTGCATCTCCCCGCCAGTGACATTCCCCCGAGCGAAGCTCGCGCCCTGTTTGCCCGCGCGGGAAGAAATTCTCCGGTAGTGATTGGCGCTTCCTGCCATTCACCGGAAGAGGAGGCCCTGGCAGAAGCGCATGGCGCCGATTTTGCCCTTTTCGGACCAGTCTTCGAGAAAAACGGCCACACCAACCCTCACGGCGAAGACAGTCTGCGGGCTGTGTGCCACAGAAGCAACCTCGCCCGCATTCCCATGCCGGTACTGGCCCTGGGAGGAGTTGCTCCCAACAATGCGGAGCAGTGCGTCCGCGCCGGGGCCAGCGGGATCGCCGGAATCCGGCTGTTTCAGCAGAACTCGGCCGAAGAAATCGTTAGAAAGCTGCGGGCACTCTCCTAATACGTCGCCTTTAAGCTCTTGCCCGTTTGCGGTCGCTCACCATCCAGTTCAGCAGTGTGGAGATCAGGGCGAGCAGGATTGCCCCCAGAATGGCGGCGCTCCAGTCGCGCACATAAAAACCGGGTGTGATCGCGGCGGAGAGCTTCAGCATAAGCGCATTGATCACGATCAGGAAGAGTCCGAGCGTGAGCAGCGTGAACGGGAAGGTAAGAATTTTCAACAGCAGGCCCAGCGTGGAATTGACCAGGCCAATCACCAGCGCCGCCAGCAGAGCGGCGGTAAAGCTGCGCACCTCAAAACCTTTTACCACGTGCGCCACAATCAGCAGCGACAGCGCATTCACCAGCCAGCGAATCAGCAGTTTCATGAATTCTCCACACAACTACTGTAGCGTGTGGCCGGGGCGGGGTTGCTCAAAAAAAATCAAATTGCCTGGGCAGCCGCGGCGCGAGGCAGCATGGCCGCTCTTGCTTCACGAATGCCTGCATCGATCTCCATGTCCAGATCAAGATGTGGAACTTTGGAAGCGGAGGCCGCCTCGTAAAACTTCAGGCCATCGCCAGGCAGGTTGAGCTTTTTCACGCACAGCCTTCCGCAGGCAATCTGCGCCATCACCGACTGCCGCTCTGTGGGATAGGCCATGGCCAGGCTTTGATATTCAGTGAGCGCCCGGTCAAACTGCTGCATGGCTTCTTGCCCCCGGCACAAATCCAGCCAGACCGATGCCGGCAGCTTTTCCCCTCCGGCATTTAAAAACTCCTGGTACTCCTGCAGGGCAATTTCCGGTTCACGGGCCTTCAGGTGCGCACTGCACAATTGAATGGTTGTTTCCTGAAAAGCCGGCACGTCTCCTTTTCGCCAGTAAACCTGCTGCACCATACGCAGAGCGTCCGTCGAGAACGGCTTCACGGCCAGATAAGTCTTTAAGATGGCCAGCGCATCGTCCACCCTTCCGTGCTCCAAATGCTCGGAGGCCTGCACGATGGATTCGTCGTTCTTCAAAGTATCCTTTTCCAGCCTGGCCTCAATCGCTTTGTCGGCAGCGTGCTCCAGTTTGCTCACGCGCAGCAAAAGCGCGATCGCCATGCCAAACAAAAACCCTCCAACGTGGGCCCAGTGAGCAACTGCGCTGGTGGAACCCCACAAAACACCACTAAAAATCTCCATCAGCAGCCAAAAAGGAAAAAACCAGAAGGCCTTTGCCTCAAAGCGAAAGATACGGAAGCCCACCCACCACAGCAGCTTGATCTCCATGGTGGGAAAGCGCACCAGGAAAGCTCCCATGAGTCCGGCTACCGCTCCGGACGCACCGATGAGCGGAGTATAGCTCCCCGGATTCAGCCACGCATGAAATTGCAGGGCCGCGGCGCCCGCGGCAAAGTAGAAGATCGTATAGATAACGCGGCCCCACTTGTCTTCGAGCACCAAACCGGCCACCCAGAGCATCCACATGTTGCCGATCAGATGCAGCCATCCGCCATGAAGAAAGTTGGCCGTAAGGTAAGAAACAGGGGTGGGATGGGCAGGCACGAAGCCATACTGCGTGACCATGGATTCATGCGTCAGCGTGGAATACTCGGCAGCCAGGGAATCCATCTCCTGCTGCAGCTTTTCAGTATTCTCGCCCATGAACTCCATTCTGCCTTCCCAGGCATCGATCACATCGCGATGCTGGCTTTGGGCGTGGGACCATACCTCGGGTTCATTCTTTTTGAAGTCTTCCACCATCTGCTGGGCGTCCCCGGAAATGGTGAGATCAGGATGCCTGGCCGCCAGCAGGCGTATGTGCAGCTTGGTCTGGCTGAGTTGCCCGGCCCCTCCGGATTCGAGGCCTGAAATGGTCAGCAGAAAAACAACAACGTTAATCGCAATGAGCGCAATAGTAATGACCGGCCAGCGGCGGGCTGACAAGCCCTGGTGTCCGATTGGAATGATGACCATCGCAGTCCCCCCCCACGGAAAACGCCTGGCCTTGCTCGGCTCTGCAAAGTCTAGGCCAGGCGGGAGGAGGATCAGAACTTACGAAAGTAATAAATGGCATTATCCCGGCGAATACCTCCAATAGGTTGAGCGGCTATTTCGTAAATACCGCCTTCGGCATCATCACATGGACGCCCTTATTGCCGTCCACCAGCTCGGTAATGTCCACATCACCAGCCACGCTGACGAGCATGTAAGCATCATCGCGGCTGAGGTGTTTTTCCGTCACCAGAAAATCGATCATCTGCCGCACCGCCAGGCGCGTGGCTTCGCTTAGATCGTCGTCAAAGCCCATGCTGATGTAATGGGTTGGGGTCTCGGCGCGCGGGTAGCTGGCCTTCAGGTCCTTGCGGACAACAAACTGCAGCGTGCCCGCCAGCGAAGTCTCGAGCGCGGTGATGTCAACTTCGCCATTGCCCTGGCCGGCATGGCCATCGCCAATTTCAAACAGCGCTCCCCGCGCATGGACGGGAAGATACAGCGTAGTACCGGCGACCAGCTCTTTGTTGTCCATGTTTCCGGCATGAATGCCCGGCGGCGCGCTGTTGATGCGTCCGTACGATTCCGGCGGAGCCACGCCCATGCTGCCGAAGAAAGGATGCAGCGGAATTTCCACGCCCGGAGCAAATTTGGCCACCATGCGCTCGCGGTCCAGAGGGATGATCTTGACGCGCGCGTAAGGAAAGTCGTTGGTCAGAAACCCGGCGCCGAAGCGGAAGCCGTTGTAGGCATAAGGAATCGCCAGATCGATCTTCTGGATACGAACTTCCAGCACATCTCCTGGCTCCGCGCCTTCAACGTACACCGGCCCGTTGAGGATATGCCCGCCCGGACCTTTGTTGGTGACCTCTTTATAAATGTCGCGCAGGTTCTGCTGGACCTGGTCCGGCGCTACCCCGGCTTTTTCAAGGCCCATGGGGCTGTTGGTCAGCAGCGTCTCGAAGGTAACGGTATCTCCGGAGTGAATCCGCAGCACAGGCTGCGCGGCAGAATCGTAATAACCCCACGCTACCGTGGAAGGCGTGGCTTTGAGCGTATAGCTGTGTGTACCGCCAGAAGCCGCGGCGGACGGAGCCTGGGCAACAGCTGCACCGAATGAAAACAGGCAGATCAGAATAAGCTTGCGCATGTTCCTCCTGGTAAGCAAGAGAAGAATCCTGCCACAAGCAGCGAAAGATGTAAAACGAAGCTTTCTTAAAAGACGATTGGTCAGCGCCGCAGCAGCGTATTCTCCGGATCTAAAACCAGCTCTTTGGTTCCCGCGGGAGCAGTTACCGTGAATTCCGTTTTCTCCTCATCGACAAATACAAACGAGAGAAAATGGTAGCTGCCGTCTTTGGCAGTTACATACACTGGGACCGCCGTGACCATATCCTTTGCGGCAAAACTCTCATAGATGGCGCCTGTAACCTTCACGCCGCCATGAGTGGGAGTGCTGCGAAGGTTTTCCAGCGTGAATTGCGGAATGGCCGATCCGTCTACCCAGCTATCGAAGAACCAATCCAGTGATTGCTTTCCTTCATACTTCAGGGATGGCGGCATTACCCGTTCAAAGGCAAGCTGCAGATCGCGAGTGGAAATTTTGTAATTGTCCGAACGGGCGAGCAGGTCTTTGAGCGCGGCAAAGAACAGGGCATCGCTTTTGCCATCACCGGCCTGGCGGAGCATGGTGCGCAGCATGTGGATCAGCCAGGTGCCCCGGCCATACAGTACCGGATCAAAAGCACTGGGAAACTTTGACGATGTCAGCCGCCTCCCCAGAGTCACGGCCCCGGCATCGCCCACAATGCCATTGCTGGTGCTTTTCAGCAGCTCATCACGATAATGCTCCAGGGCCACGCGCATATCACCCGGCTTTTCCCGTTCCAGCATGAGCAGGGCGCTGTAGTTGGCCAGGGCTTCGATCATCCATTCGTCGCGATACGAAGCGCTGTTGACCGCGTCACCCCACCACTGGTGCGCGGTTTCATGCGCCAGCATGAGGCGGTCCAGGAGCAGCTCCAAAAAACGATCATGAATGCCAAGTGCCTGCCGCCCCTGCGGATCGAGATACGCAAGGCTGGAAAGATAGATCATGCCCGGCCACGCCTGGCTCAGCAGCGCGGGCAACTGGGACACCTCCAGCGTGGAATAGGGAAATGGATCCAGCTCACCGGAGAGAAACCGCACGGAAGCCGCGGCCTGGCCGGCGATTCGCTGCACCTGCTTCGCCGGATCCGGATGAAGTCCCGCCTGAATTTCTTTTTGCGCCAGCGGTGTTTCGATGCTGCGTGCGCCATAAACGTGGACCTTTACCTCACCGGCGGTTGCTTCAGAGGTTTCGAACTTACCCAGATTGAAACCCGCGGCGAAAATGGGCTTGCTGCTCACGAATCTGGCTGTCTGCGCTCCCTGGCCGGCGGATCTGGCCATGAGTTTGCCGGTGGCCACCACGGTCCAGCCAGCCGGGTACTCAAAACTGATATCGAATCGGGCAAATGCGGGGCCGTGCCCTGGATACCAGCTGCCTCGGGCGCCCACGTAAATAAGATCGTCGCCGGCCTCCGACATTACCGGGCCGGAATAGCGGAAGGCGAGTTTCAGCGGGACACCAGCCTGCGCCGGTGAAGGCAGGATTACGGCCGTTAAATCGTTTCCCTGGCGGGCAAGGTCGCTGCCATCAATGGCTTCATTCTGAATGAACTCCGCCTGCTGGCCGTTCACGAGAACTTCAGAGATTTTCAGGTATCGCGACAGTTCAAAAATTACGGTGCGCTGCCCGGAAAGGCGTGGCGTGAGAGTCAACTCCGTATCGGCAGTCAGATCGCTGGGCGGCGATAGTTTTGCCCTGATTCGATAGTCGGAAGTTTCAAAGTCGGACACTGTTGCAGCGCTTGTCTTACCATTAAGTTCGCGCACCGAGCGCGCCGGAAAGGAGACCCACGAGTTATAGAACGTGGTCCCATTTGCCTGCGCCGGCTGGGCCATGCTGACCTGCTCCGGCGCGTGCATATTGAGAAAAGCGTCAAAGACTCCCAGTCTTGCTCCTGCCAGGCGAAGGTGAAAAAAAACTGCTGCTGGCTGCGGCAGCCCGGTCATGCTTTGCAACAGAGGAAGACTATCGGCGCGGGCCAGAGCGGTCACAGGCTGTGACCACTTTGCCATGAACTCTTCCGTCTCTTCGGCCGGCCGAAACCCGGCCCGCAATTCTTCCACCAGCCGGTCGTCAAAAAAGCGCAGGTAAGCCGCGCTGAATTGTTCGTCGAGCACGCCGGAGCCGGTAAAGAGTCCAAGAGAGGCGCGCTCCGCGCGGTTGGGGGCGAACATGAGAATATGGCCTTCGCCGGCGAAAAAGCCTCCGGTGATGTGCCCATTTACCGGCTGGATAAAGCCGATAACGCCGTCCGTAAGAACGATGTGCAGATCTTCGCGGTCAATCGATACCTCGCGAATCCGGTGAATGTCCACTGGATTGAATGCCGGGTTGAGAAGCTGGCGATAGAGCGCAAGGGCATCTGCTGAAGAAGCATGCGGCTGTCCCGGCCCCTGGCCCGGCGCACACAAGGCGGCAGCAAGTAACAAAGCGGTTATCATCGGGTAAAACAACCATCCCGGTGGAGAGTGATCGTTGCTACAATTTTTCAGGTTGCGCCTGATCATCACATTTTGTTGCCTGGCCATTGGGGCGGCCCAGGCGGACACCATTTATTTGAAGAATGGCGCCCGCATTGTCGCCGACTCTGTACGGGAAACCAGCGGCCATGTGGAATATACCATCGGCGACGACACCTACGCGATTTCCGCCTCTCTGGTGGTGAAAATTGAAAGCGGTCCAGGGGTCGCGCCTGCCAGCCCGTCGGCCAGTGAAGCTCCTCCTCCCCGCGAGCAAATGCAGACCGGCACGGACCTGATATCGCGGGTCATTCACGAAGGCCGCATCGATACGGCAGCACTGCGTAAGATTGAACTGGAAAGCGTGCCGGAGCGGTCCGCCAGTGCATATTTCATTGCCGCTCAGTTTGAAGAGAAACGCCATGACCTGCAAACGGCGGCACATTACCTGCAAACGGCCCTCGGATTCATGCCTGCAAATGGAGTCCTGCTGGAAAATTACGGAGCTGTTCTGATCAAGCTGGGCAGAATCGCGGAAGGTCTTTCTTACGCGGAGCAGGCTGTCCATGCCAATCCCCAATCGTCCGAGGCCTTGGCCCAGCTCGGCTATGCCTGGTACAAGAGCGATCGCAATCGTGACGCCATTGCTGCCTGGAAGAAGTCGCTGCAGCTTCATCCCAGTGATACGGTGCAGGCCTGGCTCGAGCGGGCGGAGCGGGAAACAAAGACTGAAGACGCGTTCCGCCAGCAGGAGAGCGCCCACTTTATCCTGCGTTATGAAGGCTCGAGAGCGCCGGAGGGCCTGCGCAATCAGGTGCTGGAAGTGCTGGAAGCGCAGTACAAGGTCCTGACTACCGACCTGGGAGCCTCACCGCGAAACATTTATGTTTCTCTCTATTCGGACCAGGAGTTCTTTGACGTGACGCAGGCTCCGGCCTGGTCAGCGGCGCTGAACGACGGCAAGATTCGTATTCCTGTTTCGGGAATGAGCGCGATTACACCGGAACTGGCTCGAGTGCTCCGCCATGAGCTTACGCACTCTTTCGTGCGGCAGATTGTGCATAATAATGTGCCGCAGTGGCTGAATGAAGGGCTGGCGCAGGTTGAAGAAGGGAAGACTACCGCGCCCGTGGGTGTGCGCCTGGCTGCCTTGTATGCCTCGGGCAATCAGATTCCGCTGGGCCGGATGGAAGGCCCTTTCGTGAGTTTTAGTGCGCCGGAAGCCCTGGTAGCTTATGCCGAAAGCCTGGCCGCGGCTGAATATATGCGCAACCAGTACGGCATGGCAGAGCTCGCCGAGCTTCTGCGGCGTCTGGGACAGGGTGAATCAGTGGAATCGGCACTGCGCGCCACCATTCATACAGGCTATGCCGGACTCGAAGCTGAAATCGCCGGTTATCTGAAGAAAAGCTACGCCCCATAAGCCTCTGCTGGTTTCGGCATGGCGGCTGCAATACAACGAACATCCACTCTGGAGCACCTAACCGCAGGCACTCCCAGAGAGATGCACGGGGTATAAATAAAGCAGAAACTTACAGCGAGTTCTTGCCTTCTTTTTTGGCCTTGGCCCAACGGGCCTTGGCTGCGGCGGAAAGTCTCTTTTTAGCCGCGGCGGAAAATTTACGTGTGCCGGTAGTCTTTCCAGCTTTTCCAGGTGGTCTGCCCCTTCTGGTAACGCTGCCACCAGAGAGGGCCCGGATTGCTGCTTCTACCTGATCACGCTGTTCGATGAGTTTAGCGAGAATTGCGTCGGTATTTGCCATAGGGTGGCAATTATAAAATAAAAATAGCTGTGCCACCGCTAAATAGCGACAATTTCGTAAACAAAGTTGATTCTGCTGCTATCGTCTCGTTCTATCCAATGCTATGCGGCACGGCAGAGTTACTATAGTGACGTCATGCAGCTCCGTAGAATTTGGGCCGGCCTGGGCTGGTCTGCGCCAGTCGGCTTAGCCGTAAATTGTGCAACTATCAACAGCAGCAAACCGCCTTTTCTCAACCTAATCATTAGAAAGGAATGAATCATGAAAATTGCACTCGTAACCGGTGGAAGCCGTGGCCTGGGCAAAAATATGTGCCAGCATATCGCGGCCCGGGGAAATGATGTTGTCCTCACCTATAACAGCAGAAAAGCCGATGCAGAAGAGGTTGTGCGGCAAATCGAAAAGACTGGCCGGAAAGCAACGGCGCTCGCTCTTGATGCTTCCAACACCAACTCATTTGACGGTTTTGTAAAGAGCCTCAAAGAAGTCCTGCAGACAAAGTGGCAGCGCGATGACTTCGATTTTCTGATCAATAACGCCGGTTTTGGTATCCGTGCTTCTTTTGCGGAGACTACCGAAGAGCAGTTTGACGATTTGATGAAAGTCCACCTCAAAGGTCCGTTTTTTCTTACCCAGAAGTTACTGCCTTGCATCAAGGATGGCGGACGCATCCTGAATATTTCTTCGGGGCTGGCCCGATTTGCATTTCCTGGTTTTGCGGCTTATGCCGCGATGAAAGGCGGGGTTGAAGTGCTGACGCGCTACATGGCGAAGGAGCTGGGAGCGCGCCAGATCACGGTAAACATCGTGGCCCCGGGCGCGATTGAAACCGACTTTGGCGGCGGCATGGTGCGGGACAACAAAGAGGTCAATCAATTCATCGCTTCGCAAACCGCACTGGGACGCGTGGGCCTTCCGGACGATATTGGCGGCCTGGTTGCCTCTCTGCTGCAGGACGACAATCGCTGGATCAATGGCCAGCGAATCGAGGCCACCGGCGGCATCTTTCTTTAAACAGCGGCCTGGGAAACAGCGGCGGTTGTCGCGAAGGCTGGTGCGCGACGGCCGCTACACACTAAGTTGCGCTGGCATGCAGGGCGGTGTCTGTTGCTGGCTTTGATAACTCAAAAGCTACAAGGCCCAGCCCCAGGGTCAGCCAAAAAATGTTGCCGAACTGCGGGCTTACGCCAAAGATAAAGTCCACAATACCGTGCAGAAGGAATCCGGCAAGCGTGCCGAGCAGTGCGAATCCTGTTATGCGATACCAGGGCCCCTCAACACGTCGCAGCCTGAGTCCCATGCGGGCAAACGCCGCGATCAGAAAAAAGAACACGGCAAAGCCCACGATTCCCGTCTCGGCCAGCCACTGCAGATAAAGGTTGTGGGCGTCGATATCCTCCTCAATACCCGGCACATAGCTATGAAATAAAAACTTGAAATTGCCATAACCGGCGCCGAGCACGGGATGGTCCAGGAAGATCAATCCGGCAGCGCCCCAAATAGCCAAACGGCCTTCCTGGCTCAAGTCTTCCGCATTCCCACCCTGAGTGCGATCAAAACCTGATTCGGTGGATAGCGGAGCGGCAATGGCCGCCGCCAGCAGCAGCGAAACAATCATCACCAGGATCGTCGCCCTTCGGGGAACGAAGTACCATAGGCCGGCAAGAAAAATTCCCGCACAGGCAATCAATCCGCCGCGGCTTCCGGTGAGATACAGTGCGGCCAGAGCAGTGGTGAGCGAGAGAAATCCCAGATAACGCAGGCCCCGATTTTTAGCCAGCAAAGTCGTACCCAGAGACGCGGGAATAATGACATTTAAATATCCCGCCAGCGAATTGTAGTGAAACAAAAACGAGGTAATACGGCCGGCCCATCCACCCTGCGCGTCAAAGTTCTGCTCCTCCATGGGATAGAGCCAGAAGTACAGGCGGGTAAAATCCTGTTCAAATGCCTGGTAGAAACCAAACAGCGCGACACCAATACCGGAGATGAGCAGGAGGGTAATGGTCCGCGAAAGCTGCTTTTCGCTGGTGAGCCAGCCCGCCGCGCTAAAAAAGAACAGAACATACGAAAGCAGTTTGGCCAGGGCCTTCCACGCTTCAGGGTCGGCAGGCGGGCCGAGAATCAGCGAAACCACGGCAATGCCCGCGAGAATCCACACACCCAGTTTTACTTTGCTTCCAAAAAGCCACGCCTTGATGGAACTGCCTCGGCGCTGCAAGATGACGAAAACGCCGGCGAACAAAACAGCATGGGTCAGCAGAGCAAGGTCGCGAACAGGGAACGCCCAGGCCAGAGTGGGATTCCACGGCACCAGCAGCACCATGGCATCAAAGAACCAGGCAAAATTACGCATGCCAGCCACCGCCAGCGGAAGGCACAGGGCCACGACAAGAAATACAGGCTGTTCGGTGATCAGTGTGGCAGCGATAACCGCAGTCACGGCAATCATCAAGGGCGCATACCGGCCCAGGTCCACCGGCGTGGGCTTACGCGCACCGATTTGGCGAAGTACATTCATTGCATACCGTTCATTAGCTCAGGGTGCAATTTTTCCCATTGCGGAAGCCGAATCACGCCATGTTGATTATTGCAGGCGCGGCTTTTTCCGAAAAATGATTGTGCAGAAACAAAGTTCCTGTAAAGTGGTCAACGCAAATAAAAACAGGAAGATTACAATACAAGACCCTGGTGTCTTCGGTTCTCCATGCAATCGGGAGGCGCAGGCACTTCGGACAAAGGTCAGTAGCCATGCAATCCTCTTTCGACATGACTGCCCCCGGCTTTGAGCGCTGGCGCGTGCTGCCCTCCGAGGTAGTGCAGGCGATTCCTGCGGCCATACGCGGAGCCGTGGCCCTGCCCTCGCCGGCGCGTGTGCTCGATCTGGGCGCGGGGACAGGGCGCATCGGCAAGGCCTTTGTGATTGCGGGCGATTTTTATACCGGCGTGGACACCTCTTTCGCCATGCTGCATCAGTTTCCCGCCGCCGGTGACCGCTGCCATCTGGTGCAGGCGGATGGAGGCCAGCTGCCCTTTCGCGACGCCATCTTTGATCTGGTGCTGCTGATGCAGGTCCTCAGCACTACCGATGCGCAGAAGATACTTTGCGAGGCCCGGCGCGTGCTGCGCCCAGGCGGGGCCGTGGCGGTGGGCCACACGATGAGGCCGGAAGAGGGAATGGACGCCCGGCTCAAACGCCAGCTTGCCGCCACGCTCGAAGAAATGCAGGTTGACTGGCGCGAACCCCAAAAGTCTCGCAAGCAGGCACTGGCCTTGCTAAAAAATTCAGCGGCGCGCCATGTGCATCTTCAGGCCGCGACATGGAGCGTCAACACCAGTGCGGAGGAATTCCTGGAGCGGCGGCGCACCGGCGCAAGATTTGCCGCGCTGCCCGTTTCCATACAAGAGCAGGCGCTGGCCCGGCTGCACGCCTGGGCCGAGGCCAATTTAGGCTCGGTAAAAGCTGAATTTCAGGAAGCACGCAGCTTTGAGCTGGACATCTTTGAGTTTTGAACTGGGAATTTTGAATTGTGGTTGAAAAAGAAAGCAGGCAATGAAAAATACCATTGAAAATCAGGGCGTACTCTCGGCGCTGGGCGAGCAACTGCTCTCCCGCTCGCTCACCGACAGCGCCGTACAGAAAGCCACGGAGAACACTCCGGACTTCGCCATACTGCCGTGGGTCAACGTGGTCAAGATCGGCGGCCAAAGCATCATGGATCGCGGACGCAGCGCGGTGTATCCGCTGGTGGAGGAAATCGTCGCCAATCTGGACCAGCACAAGATGATCCTCGGCACCGGAGCGGGCACGCGCGCCCGCCACATTTACAGCCTGGCCATCGACCTCGGTCTGCCCACCGGCGTGCTCACCGTGCTGGGCACGGCGGTGGCGTGGCAGAACGCGCAGATGCTGCATTACCTGATGGCGCAGCACGGAATCCCCTTCATTGAGCCCGAAGGCTTCAGCACGCTGCCCCATTATCTGATGGAGCGCGGCGCGGTGATCTGCCAGGGTATGCCGCCTTACAAGCTGTGGGAGCCGAATCCGGTGAACGGCCGCATTCCGCCGCAGCGCACCGATACCGGCTGCTTCCTGATCGCCGAGGTCTTTGGCGCACGCAAGATGATCTACGTGAAGGACGAAGACGGCCTCTACACCGCCGACCCCAAGAAAGACCGCTCGGCAAAACACATCCCCCGCATCAGCGTGGACGAGCTGCTGGCCCACGACCTCGACGACCTGATCGTGGAACGCGCGGTGCTCGAATTCATGGCGCGGGCGCGCAACATGCGCGAGATCCAGTTCGTGAACGGCCTTAAACCCGGCCAGCTTACGGCGGCCCTGAACGGCGAGCCGGTGGGCACCATCATTTACAAAAACGGAGACCCCAGATGACCTTCCATAACCAGCATGTAACCTCCGGCCTGATGCGCGAATCGCTGGTGGATAAAAACGTGATCGCCGGCACCAACGGCCACGTGACTTCCATTCTGCCCGATGTGAACATCATTCAGATTGGCGGGCACTCCATCATGGACCGCGGACGCACCGCCCTGCTGCCGCTGCTCGAAGAAATCGTGGCCAACCAGCCGAAGCACCGCATGATCATCGGCGTGGGCGCGGGCGTGCGTTCACGCCACATCTTCTCCGTGGGCCTCGACCTGGGGCTGCCTACCGGCGCGCTGGCCACACTGAGCGCCAAGGACTCCGCGCAAAACGCCTACATGGTCTCCTGCCTGCTGGCCCAGCACGGCTTCGTCTATCTGGAAGCGCCCTTCGTGGTGCAGCTGCTGCCAGCCATGCTGGCCGCCGCCCGAGGCGCGGTCTTCAACGGCATTCCGCCCTATGCCCTGTGGGAGCACCCGCCGCTGGTAGGCAAGCTGCCTCCGCATGGCAGTGACGCCGGATCATACCTGATCAGCGAAGTCTTCGGCGCACGCAGCGTGATCTTCCTCAAAGACGTGGACGGCCTCTACACCGCCGACCCAAAAAACGATCCCGCAGCCGAGTTCATTCCGGAAATCACCGCGCAGGAGCTGATCGAGCGCAACCTGACCACGCTTCCGGTGGAACCCGCCGTCCTCGACCTGATCACCCGGGCCAAGCTCATGCGCGAGATCCGCGTGGTGAATGGATTGAAGTCCGGCAATCTAACCAAGGCGCTGGCCGGTGAAGCGGTGGGGACGGTGATTCGCCAGTAACGGGCAAAAGCTTTACCGCGGATTTGCGCGGATAAACGTGGATTGGACACTTGCAGTTGGATCATCAGACTGTTGGTAACTGGCCGTGGCAGGCGTACTTCAGGCACGCCCGCCACGTACGGTTGTTGATGCGCTGCAATGACTTACTTTACAGCGAGTTCGAGTTTTGCTTCCTTGGAAGCCTTTGCCTCGAGTTCCAGTTCCTTTGCACTCGGAGTAGCCAAAGAGCTGGAGAGCGGAGGATGTCCCCAGAAGCCCAGTGCATCCAGTGAGGCTCCGGATCTGCCATACAGCGCCACGATTTTGCCGAATACGGCATGTTGCGCGCCGCCATTACCGCCAAACGGCCCGTATTGCTTGTAGGTATCGCCTCGAAGCGTAACCACGGTGATATTGTCGATGGCTCCTCCCGATTTCAGGATGAACCCCGCGACTTCCTCATCGCTGGCGAAATTCAGAATAGTCTCAGCGCCGCCATCACCGCCATGCTTCGGCGCGGTCCAGAGCTCGCCATCTTTCAGCCGATATTTTGCCTGGACCGCATCAACCATCGTTCCATGCCGAATGATCAATTGCACAATTTTGACAATTTCTTCCGGGAGGGCAAGCTCTACGTCATCGAACGGTGCTCCACCATTGCCACCATATTGCGGACTTTTCACCAAAGCCATTTGTGTTTACCTCTTCGTTTTAAATTTGGAGCCAGTAGAATTGCTGGACTCGTTGAGGAAGAACGACAGCCGCGAGTTGTTTCCTTCGGAACTGCTTACATTTTTTTATTGAGGTAAAACGCTACAGGAAAGAAATATTTAATAATTTGCCGGTAACCTGCCGCCATCTGCTCACTGGCACTGGGCAAGGTGGCGATGCGAGCAACTTACCGTGGATTTACGCGGATGAGCGCCGATTCAAGAGCAAGCTCGACATCTTTACCACTGATCGCTACGGATGACACTGATCTGCGATGTGACTTTTGATCAGTCTTTATCTGTGCTGATCAGTGGTTCAAGAAATGAGGAGTTCTCCTGCTGTAAGAAATAAAACTTTAACCGAAGGGACAGCTTTAAATGCATCTTGAACTGCTTTAACAGTTTTCGGTTTCCAAACATCACGCATAGTCGCAAACACCAACTGCCTTACCGATAACGCAGATACCAGATGTTTGTATTTAGTGATTTTTGCCGCTTCTTCACTGGCACTGCTGCCCAGGCTGTTGTCTGTTTTTGCTTCGCCAACCGTAAACACCCCATCCATGACACAAAAAAAGTCCGTCTCGACATTAGATTTTGATCCGCCTACTGGCCAAAACTCTCGATCTGTCGTGAACGTGAAATTGTTTTCGGATCTTTTTCGCAAATAATCAAGAGCGAGCAAAGATACAGCCATTCCGTGTTTATGGCCCAAGTAAATCAACTCATCCAGTTTGTAAAACCAGGAAGGCTCTTCTGGCTGTTTCCAGTGATGCCGCGTATAAATTTGGCTATGGCCACACCGTCGGCACCTAAACTCTTGAGTTATATCAGACACTGAAAACCAATCTGCGTTACGACAATCTGTGCACCCAAATATGAAGCCACGATACAGAATTTGTTTAGAAATCAATTCGTCTATTAGTGTGGTGGCATCTTCTCCCACCAGCGCTTTTAATGCCGGGAGATCGAGATATCTCCTACGATCTGAGCACAGATATACCCCCTGTCCTGCCCTTGAGGGTGACACATCCAAAAACAGGTCTAAGACAGAATGGTATTTTGCATTTCGTAAAAAATTGCCCATTTGTTCAATACTGCCCCATTTTGAAATGCTTGCACCTGCATAAATACCTTTGTCCGAAGGGCGGCACTCATAGCCATTTTTCATAGCCAGTTCGATAACAAGTTTATCTAGTGGCGGCAGGCGAAGATTGGGTTTAATAAGAACGGTATCAATGTCTCCGCCGAAATACCCAACATTGGGACAAAAGTATGCCGGCCCTTCTTTGCCAACTCGCATTTCAAAAGTTGTTAATCTTGAATCTGAGATTACCAATTCACCCAATTGATAATGTCTCGGAGGGGCTTCGCTGACGATTGAAAGCTGTGTAATCCAGCGGTGCTCATGTGGATGAATCGGATTGAAGTGTTTTGGCTTCGGAGTACTGAACGGACTGATACTTCTATCGTTGGATAACTGGATGGGGATATCGCGCTGAAAATTGTCCCTCTCTGTTACCGAAACAGGAAACTCAATGAGAGATTTCACGTCCCCATTTTTTTGGATTTGCTTGTTATATTGCCGCGCTCCGGGTTTGGTCAATTGTTGAATGATACCGTCAACCTGTTCAGAGTTCAGTGAATAGCTGATACAACTAGTGCCGCCTGCATGTTTATGTGACCTTTCTGCTGCAGAGATCTGAAATATGAACTTCATCTCTGCGCGTGACGTCGCATCAACATGTTGACCTAATGCTTTTTCTGTAATCGAGGGAAGTACCCATACAACACGATCTCGGAGTTTTGACAGGCAGTAATAGAGGCAAAAGTCCTCAATTTTGTTTCCAGCAACGATTACAAGTGGCTCTTGCCAGTATCTGTATCTAGTTGATCGTTGCAAACCCAGTCTAAGCATACTCATTTTGAAAGGAATAGTTCCTGGTAAAGCATTGTAAGTCGCGCTGTCCTGATGAGCGGCCCGGGCGGCACGAATATCGCCAGTCACAATAAGCTCAATAAGAGTATTTACATTATCATCCGTGAATGAGAAACGGTCGCTTCCGATGCCAAGCTGCTCGAATGACTTAATCGCTTGAGGGTCCATTATGCCAGTTACAGAGCCGACCCATAGTGGCCATATATCTTTGGGTGCCTCAACTATTGAAATCGTGTCTGGGTGTTCAGTACTTTGGATGATTGTTGACAGTTGTGTAAGGTGAAAATCTGGTGCAGACCCGGCGCCTACTGGACCCGCATCGACAGCATAATCATCAAACCAGAACGGAGCAAGCCGCGTCTTTATTTCTTCCTGTAGCTTTGGCATGATCTCAAGATCTGATAGTTCCAGATCGCGAAGTTGCTTATCGATAAGTGATTCTGTATTTGCCGTATCTGACATTCCTGCCTGAATAGCCGCATTGACACGCTCCTTCAGTACCTTACTATAAGAATGTGGATCATTCAGAAAGAAGTCTTCGCCAGATTTGTGATAACGATATAAATAGTCAGGATCGAATGTTTCGAGAATCTGCCAAAAAGTCTCATCTATGGTGATGCCGTCAGTAGGAATGATGATGTTGTATGCACCGCCCCACAGTTTAGAGTAGAACTCTATGATCCGGAGACATGTCTGTTGCCAATCACTATCCGTTTTGTCTACAAGAATAGCGACACGTGGTGGCCTAACGGACGCATGCACCGTTTTGAAATGCTGTGGCTTATCCATAGTGCCTCAGATCGTAACAGAATGCGTTACGTTTTCCTGCATTCGGTTGCTGTGTCATCAAATTCCGCCTACTGGATCGAGAGTTCACAACAGATAGGTTGGTCGGATTATTTGACATTTTTAAAGTGGCTGGACAAACAAAAAAATGTCAATTGACATTGCCTTCCATTCGCGGTATCAGAGGCCCAGCAGTTTTTGAAGCAAGTTTCCAGGGGTCGCTTGTGATATCCCTTGTGATGATTTGAGCTAACCCCTTTAGATGTTGTGATGGAGATCGACCAGGAGGGGGGTAGCGGGATACCAAATGAAGGAATGATTTTCGAGAACGCCGGCAGGTGTCGCGCCTACGGCGCTCGTCCATCCATTCCATGCCTTCCCAGCGCTTACGCGCTGGGCTAAATAATGCCGCGCCTTACGGCGCTAATGATTTGCAACGGGAAAGAGAATGAATCGCCCTGAGAGTTCGTCTTTTGCCGGAGTTTTGGTAGCGGGTCAGTTTCTCATTGAGAAAAGCAGGGGAATGTCATTCTGAGCGCGGAGCGCGAAGAATCCCGACGCTGTTGGCTCGTGGAAACAGTTGTGGGATTCTTCGACCACTCAAGCGGCCTCAGAATGGCAGGGTGTAATTTGCATGGCCACACAAAAAAATCAAACTGACCCACTATCGGAATTTTGCTTGCGAAGCCGTTTAGGCTCCGCGTTCGGCGGCGGCGAAGCGTTTGGCCTGGATCTCGATATACACGTTGATCAGCGAGACGGCTGCGGGCGTTACGCCGGGAATGCGCGAGGCCTGGCCGATAGTCCGGGGGCGGACTCGCTGGAGCTTTTCGTTCATTTCGCGGGAGAGGCCGCTGACCTGGGCGTAGTCGAACCAGGCGGGGATTTCGCGCTGCTCGGCTTTTTTGAGGCGGTCCATGGATTTGCGCTGCTGGTCGAGGTAGCCGGCGTATTTGATCTCGGTTTCCACGGTCTTCATCTCGTTGCGGGCGGCGGAAGAGAGTTTGCCGGGGCCAGCGCCCGGCTCATTTGTATTTTTTGCCGCACCGGTTACGGAAGAACGAAACGCAGGCTCGCCTGCGTGGCTTTCTTCCGCAGCAGAAACTGCTGCCGCAACCGACGCATCCACAGCGGGGAAGAAGTCCGGGCACTGTTCGGCGATGACCGGGGTGAAATCTTCAATCACGATCTCGGGGCGCCGCAACAATTGGGCCAGGGTGGAGCCAATGGCGCTGGTCAGCTCGCTGGCCGGCGGTTCGGAATCACTCGGGCTGCCAGCATTTGTTCCAGAAGCCGCGCGCTCCTGCCGGGCCTGAGCGATCTTTTCCAGCAGATCGGCGGAGACGCGGGTCTTTTCGAGAAAGGCCGCGAGTTTTTGGGCGCGATCCTGTTTCGCGAGGTAATCGGCCCAGGCCTGGTCGCCGATCAGGCCGATGCGGCGCCCGTGCGGCGTGAGGCGGCGGTCGGCATTATCGATGCGCAGGTGCAGGCGGAACTCGGCGCGCGAGGTGAACATGCGGTATGGCTCGTTGGTGCCTTTGCTGATGAGGTCGTCAATAAGGATGGCGGTGTAAGCCTCTGTGCGGTCGAGCACCAGCGGCGGTTCGCCCTTGATTTTGAGGGCGGCGTTGATGCCGGCCATCAGGCCCTGGCATGCGGCTTCCTCGTAGCCGGAAGTGCCGTTGATCTGGCCGGCAAGAAAGAGGCGTCCGATCTTTTTTGTCTCCAGCGTGCGCTCAAGTTCGGTGGGATCGATGGAGTCGTACTCAATGGCGTAGCCGGGGCGCAGCATCTCGGCGTTTTCCAGGCCGGGAACGGACTTGATGACGGCCAGCTGCACGTCAATGGGCATGGAGGTGCTCATGCCGTTGACGTAAATCTCATGCGTGTTCAGGCCTTCCGGCTCGAGGAACAACTGATGCGTAGTCTTATCGGGAAACTTGACGATCTTGTCTTCAATGCTGGGGCAGTAGCGCGGGCCGATACTCTGGATTTGTCCGGAGTACATGGGCGAGCGATGCACGTTCTCGCGAATGATGCGGTGCGTCTCCTCGGTGGTAAAGGCGAGGTAGCATGGCACCTGCTTCTGCGTGATCTTCCGGGTGCGGAAGCTGAAGGGCGTGGGGTCGGCATCGCCGGGCTGAACTTCAAATTTTGTCCAGTCGATGGTGCGGCCATCGAGACGCGGCGGCGTTCCGGTCTTGAGGCGGCAGCCGCGCAGGCCAAGCAGCTTGAGGGATTCGCCCAGAAGCTGGGAGGGCGGCTCACCGCTGCGTCCGGCGGGATAGGTTTGCTCGCCGCAGTGGATGAGTCCGTTGAGAAAGGTTCCGGTGGTGATGATGACTGCCTGGGCGCCAATGGTGCGGCCGTCACGCAGCTTGATTCCCCGGGCACAGCCGAGGGCGGCTGGGTCAGACGGTTCCTGCCCTCTGCCATCCTCAATAATCAGTTCGGCGACCTCGGCCTGCTTGATGAGCAGATTGGCCTGGCTTTCGAGCACCTCGCGCATTTTCACGCGGTACTGCTGCTTATCGCACTGGGCGCGAGGCGACCACACGGCCGGGCCGCGAGAGGTGTTGAGCAAACGGAACTGGATGCCCACCGCGTCGGTGACTTCGCCCATGATGCCGCCGAGGGCGTCCACTTCGCGCACCAGGTGGCCCTTGGCAATGCCGCCCACGGCGGGATTGCAGGACATTTGGGCGATCAGGTCGGCATTCAGGGTAAAGAGAGCGGTCTTCAGGCCCATGCGGGCCGTGGCCATGGCGGCTTCACAGCCGGCGTGACCGGCGCCGACCACCACCACATCATAATGTTCCGTAAACTTCATGCCTCTCAGTATTTTACAGGTATAGCCGCCATTACTTAAGTATCTGCCGATTTTGCCGATTTCATTGAGGAGTGGGCAGAGTGAAGTCCTATAATTCAGCCAGCGACTTCAAAAAACCAGAGAAGTATTGATGCCCACAAGGATCTTGCGGAGAAAGATTATTTTGCCAGTGACCATAATCCGGGAAGACGGCGAGCAGCATGCGGCGCACACACTGGATTTTTCCGATACGTCTGTACGGCTGGGCGGCCTGGCCACGCTGCTGGTCCCAGGCGAAATGGTGGAGATTAAGAACGGCTCCGCGCGGGGAAAATTTCAGGTGTTCTGGATGGGACCATCCGGCAGCGCCATGGAAGGCCAGGTGGGCATGCGCAACCTGCAGCCAGGAAAATCGATTTGGGAGGGGGGCAGTGTGAGAACGATGAACGAAGATACGCCATGCTCCGTAACCCCGGCGGCCAAGCCGGCACGGAAAGAGCGGTCCGATGAAAAGCGCGGACATGATCGCTATGAATGCTCGGGCGCGGCCGCGGTGAGGTCCCAGGGATCCAGGTTTCCGGTGAACGGAATGATCAAGGACATTTCCGAGGGCGGCATTTATATCGAGATGACCAGCCCGCTGCCCGTAAATGCCCTGGTAGTCATCAAAGCCAGCGTGGATGGAGTTGTTCTGGAATGCGAGGGCGTGGTCTGCACCAGCTATCCCATGGTGGGGATGGGAGTCCGCTTCCAACACCTAAGCAGGGAAAGTCAGGAGAGGCTGGCAAAAATTCTCGAAAAGTCCGGACACAAACCGGCCGAGGCAGCTCCAGGTCCAGTAGCGGCTGCAACCGCCGAACCCAATGCGGCGCTGCGGCTGGATGCCTATGCGGTCCGCGTGCTCCCTATCGCCTGCCAGGCGGTGGCCGACAACCTGGAGGCGTGGAAGTCCGCGCACACGCCCGCCGAGCTGGATGAATTAATTGAAGCCGTACAAACGCTCTATCGCAAACTTTCAGCCGACTCCGGCGATGAAGACCGCAATTACGTCACGACGATGACACGGCTGGGCGCAAGGTAATTTGCGCTCAGCGCGCTCTGTCCAGTCCCAAAGTGGCCCCGGCATTGTGGACGGCAAACAGCCAAAAGAGCAGCAACAGCGGTATGTTCTCCAGCTGATTGCCGGCGTATCTCCACAAAGGAGTTCCCGGCGGCAGCCACCAGGTGCAAAACACCAGGTTCAGCATGAAGAGAGCGCCGAGCACCGCAAAGGGACGCACGAGAAAGCCCAGCACCATGGAGATGCCGATCAGCAACTCGGTTACTCCAACTGCATAACCAGAGATGACTGGATGGCTCAGAGTGAGCCTGAGCAACGGCTTCCAAAAGCCGACAGCCGACTTGGCCACATATTCGCTCACATAGCTTTGATAACCGCCATGAGCAAAGTTCGGGTGCATGAGCTTGTACTGCGCGAAGAACAAAAACATGACGCCCACGGCAATACGCGCCAGGGCCATGGAACGGGATGAGATTCGCGTATCTGCCATGAACGTGCGTCCTTTCCGGATTTGACTGTAGTTCGGCCCTGATTACTGGCCCTTGAAGACTTTTCCATCCTTCATCACGAAGGTGACGTTTTTGAGCGTGTCTATGTTGGTGAGCGGATTTCCATTCACGGTGATGATGTCGGCATATGCACCGGGCGCTATCACACCCAGCTCGCCCGTCATATCGAGCAGGTCTGCCGCCTTCGAGGTGGCGGTTTTGATGGCGTCCATGGGCGCCATGCCGAACTTCACCATGTACCCGAATTCCTGGGCGAGGGAATCATTCCAGGGAAAGCCACCGGCGTCGGTACCGAAGGCGATCTTTACTCCGGCTTTCATGGCTTTTTTGAAGGAGGCTTCATGAAAATTGGCGCGAGCGCGGTCACGCTGGCCTTCCAGCGTATTTTCCGGCGCCCATTGATAGTAGTAAACGGTCAGCGTAGGCACATACCACGTGCCTTGTTTGAGCATCTGGCTGATCGAAGTGTCGTCCAAATCGAGTCCGTGCTCAATGGAATCGCAGCCGCCATCGAGCGCGCGCCGCAGGCCGATGCCGCCATAGACGTGGCAGGCGACTTTGCGCTGCTGGCCGTGCGCTTCGTCCACCACGGCCTGGAGCTCTTCCAGAGTGAGCGTGGGCTGGGAGACGAGATTGCCCTTTTTATCCACCCACGAGCGGTGGGTCATGTAGACCTTGATCCAGTCAGCGCCGTTGTCGATTTGCTCGCGCGTGATTTTGCGCATCTGCACCGGACCATCGCCGAGTTGCGCGCCTTTGGGGACGGCAATCTCGGGATTGTAGCCCTCCAGCGGATAGCCGCCAGTGGTGGAGATGGCCCGCGTAACCACGAACAGCCGCGGACCAGGAATAAAGCCAGCGTTGATGGCTTCTTTGATTCCTACATCGCCGTATCCCGCGCCCTCGGTCTCCACGTCACGCAGAGTGGTGAAGCCTTGCTCCAGCGCGCTGCGGGCAGCCACCGTGGCCCGCGCGGCGCGGTACGAGGAAGGATGCTTCAGCAGCTGAACATCGTAGCCGCCTTCGGCAGGGTCTTCGCCCTGCAGAAAGATGTGGGTATGCGTATCAATCAGGCCTGGCAGAACGGTGACGTTCGAAGCAAAGCTGAGTACGGTCGCGCCAGCGGGCGGAGTTCCGCCTTCCGTCACGCTCTCAATTTTGCCGCCACGAACTACGATCAGCACGTTGTGGCGCGGCTGCGCCGAGATTCCGTCGATCAGCGTGGCGACGCGGATGGCAATGACTTTGTCAGTCGCGGGCGGCTGTTGAGCAAAAACCGCGCCAGCGAGTGGCGCAAACAGCAAAGATGTAAGCAGAGCAAAACGGCGTATCATTTGGCTCCTCCGATGAGTAAGGCAATAGGAATACGCTCAGCGCGGGATTTGTGCAAGTGCCTATCGGCCCCGGCTGTCCAAAACCTTGTTCACCAGGCGATCGGCCTCGCGGTTGTATTCGCGCAGCACATGCTCAATGGCAAAACTCTGCAGTTGGCGGGTGAGCGACTTCGCGCGGGTAAAAAGCTCCTGAAGCCCGGGGTTCTTCACCTTGTACACGCCCTTCATCTGGCGAACCAGCAGCTCGGAATCGCTGCGGACACGGAGCGCGGCAATTTTATTTTCGACCGCATACTCGAGCGCGCCCAGCAGGCCGGAGTATTCGGCGAAATTATTAGTCTGGATGCCGAGATACTCGCTCAGTTCTTTGATAACTTTGCCCTCGCCATCGCGAATAACCACGCCGTAAGCGGCTGGACCGGGATTGCCCCGGGCGCCGCCATCAATATTGGCGGTGAATATCTTTGTCGATGTTGAGGTTGAGGAACGAGCGGGAGATTCACCGCCAAAAAGAGAAGATTGGGTCAAAGGCCCTCCGCCAGCCTGCTGGCCAAACGGCCAGGAAGTCCGGCGGCCAGGATTTTCTTTTGTGCTGCAGCAATGTCGTAAGGAATACGGAAAAAGGTGAGCGCATCTTCTTCCGTATCGTAAAAAGCGAAGGCCGCTCGCGGATCATTGTCACGCGGCTGGCCCACGGAGCCGGGATTGATCATGTATTTCGCGTTTCCATCCAAGTGGACCGTCTCGCGCTCGGGCTCTCTTCTGGACTGATAACGCGGGACCAGGACATGAAAGACCTCTGCATCATTATTCGCGGCAAAACCGCACTGTATGTGCGTGTGTCCGAAAAAGGTGAGCCGGACCGTGGTCTCGATCAGCAGCGGATAGGCCTCGCGCGCTACGACGATGTATTCGTCTTCATCGCGCGCCGAGCCATGCACGCACTGTATGTTTTCCAGCGGAGATACGGGGCCGGCAGGCAGTGTGCGCAGAAAATCGAGATTATCGGCGGAGAGCTGCTGCTGCGTCCATGTAACGGCCCTTTCCGCGATGGGATTGAAGCCGTCCGTGCTTTCGAGGCCGGTGCAGGCCTTGTCATGATTACCACGCACAAAAATGCTGCCCATGTCGCGCACGCGCGCGGTCACTTCATTGGGACACGCGCCGTAGCCGACGATATCGCCCAGATTGAAGACCAGATCGAATTCCGGTGCTGCATCCAGGCAGGCCTGGAGAGCTTCAAGGTTGGCGTGAATGTCGGAGAGGACGAGTATACGCACGGCTTCCCTGAGAGTGTAAACCAGAACCCGCACTATTGCAGGGCGGTGCGGACCCAGTGGCCGGGTGAAATTTCTCTCAATGGTATTAGGCCTTGCGGCTCAGACTGTTTGGCCACGGTTTCGAGCGGCTGGCTACGGTCGGTGCGGAGCGTGGGAATCGCCCGGATGAGGCCGCGAGTGTATGGATGGCGCGCGTCACGGAAGATGCGGGCCACCGGGCCCATCTCCACAATCTCGCCCGCATACATCACGGCTACATGGTCGGCCACGCGGGAAACCACACCCAGATCGTGCGAGATAAACAGCATGGCCAGCCGGTACTTTTCACGCAGGTCGCGCAGCAGGCGGAGAATCTGCGCCTGAATGGTTACATCGAGGGCCGTGGTTGGCTCGTCGGCAATCAGCAGCCGCGGACGGTTCACCAGCGCCATGGCAATCATGATCCTCTGGCGCTGTCCGCCGGAAAGCTGGTGCGGATAATCGCGAGCGCGCTGTGCGGGCTGGGGAATGGCCACGTCCTGCAGAACGTCCATGGCGCGCTGCCACGCTTCATCTTTACTCACGCGGGAATGAGCGCGCACGGCTTCAGCCACCTGATCGCCCACCCGCATCACCGGATTCAGCGCCGTCATTGGCTCCTGAAAGATCATGCTGATGCCTGCCCCGCGCAGGCTGCGCATGGAGGCTTCCGGCAAAGCAAGCAGGTCGTCGCCGCCAAAGCGGATGGTCCCGCCGATGCGCGCCTGTGGCGGCAGCAAACGCAGAATGGAGAGCGCCGTGGCCGACTTGCCCGATCCTGATTCGCCCACCAGGCCCAGCGTGCCGGACTCGGGAACATTGAAGCTCACGTCGCGCACGGCAGCCACTTCACCCGCCTGCGTGCGGAAGGCAATGTTGAGATTCTCGACCTGGAGTAATGGAAGGTCCACGAAGAAAAACTACCACTGATTCACACGGATGACACGGTGCTTAAAAGACTGCATGCAAAAGATCTGCTTACTAAATGCGCCCAGCTTGATGCACAGCTACCATCCCCAAAAATCAGTGCCATCAGTGAAAATCAGTGGTAAGCCACTCCTACGCGGTAACCTTGGTTGCCGCAATCCCAGCTTCCACGCCCTTAAGCATTGCCGTGCGGATGGCTGTCTCTTCGGCCAGCAACTTGCCGGTCGAGCTGGCGCGGTCACCTTCCAGCGTGATGAGTCCATCGGACGCGAGTTCCTGGGCCATTTGCAGCATGTTTTGCCGCGAGAGATTCACATACTGGCAGTCATAAGGATGCGCCAACTGGACCGGCTTGTCTTTCCCCAGCCAAAACACAGTGCGCTTGATCAGCTCACGGACGTCCGCTTCCGACTGCGCGGGAAACTGGATCTCTTTACTCCGGAAGTTATAAAACCGTGTGGTCAAATGGACGGGCTGCAATTTGCCCGACTTCAGGAAGGCCACCTGGCCGTTATCGATGGTCTTGCGGATGGCGTTAACCACCATTCCTTCCGCCTGCTCCTGGCCGGGATTGCCCAGAGATTCCCGAATGGTCTGGGTCAGTCCCACAGCCACGTCAGCATGCAGGCTTTCCGTGCTTTCCAAAAGGTCAACTCGCCCGTGGAGGATAAACCAGTCCGAACCGGACGAAGAAGGATGAAACGGCCATTTCAGTTCACTCACGTGGACCGGAACGCCGGAGAGGGTTACGAATCGCAATGCAGTCATGTAAAGGAAATTTTAATACGCAACCGGGCGCGTGAAAACCCTGGATTTTTTGCCGGCCGCGCCCGGCGAATCTCTGGTCACTGCGTCTCGCGGTCACATCAAAAACTCCTGCGTACGCGGCGCGATGGGGTGCTGCATCTCCAGCAGGTCATTTTTGATCTGGTTGAGGCCATAGACCAGCTGCTCAAACTCCTGGGACATGCGGCGAAACAGCGGCGCCACCTTGGCATACTCAAAATGCTCGAACTGCGAGACGATGTAATAGCTCTCCTTACCGGCCTTCACAAAATCGGTGACGCTCTCCACCCTCGCCCGGTGCAGGCGGACATGGTTCAGGCTTTCCGGAAACATTCCGGCAAAGAACAGCGCGTAGTCGCCAATGTGTTTGCGCACCTGGCGCTCGCGGTCAAAAGAGGGCGCCAGTCCATAGACAGGGTCGGATTCCAGCAGCAGCTCGCCTACGTCATGCAGCGGACGGCCTTCCGCGTTTCGGATCTTATAGAGCGTATCGCTCTCGCAGAACTCGGCCAGTAAGTTGGCGACATAGTTCTGCACGTCATCACTGCGGATGCCCGCCTGATCATAGGTAAATCCCACGATTTGCTGAAAAAACTGCTGTAACGGACTCGATTCAGGGACCATAAGTACACGCTGCCTTTCTCCGGTTTTTAGCCACACCGCTCTCTGCACCCTGTACCGGATGCAAAGCGAAAAATATTCTTTAAAGTAGCGCTACTCTATTGGACGGAAGTATGAACATGATGGTTTTCTAATGCAAGTTATTTTCGTAACGTGCACGCATTTTGGCAGCAGCCCAGCGCGAGTGCCAACCATGCATGGTTACTGTGGAACAAGGACTTCTGCGGCAGTGCGAATGCTTGCGGTCTTGCATTTTCAAAGCAAAAAAACCACCGCCATTTCGGGCGGTGGTCTTAACAACTTCAAATTACTCAATTACTGTGAAAGTAGCTTCACTCCGTGTGGCACCAGCGCTTTGGCCCACGGCACATAGGCATAGACCATCACGATCAATCCCACAATGGCGCCCAGGGCAATGGAATGCCACACCACAAAGCGGAAGATAATACCTTCATTACCTACCTGATTGGTGGCAGCGGTAGCTACGCAGATGGATTGCGCGTCCACCATCTTGCCCATCACGCCGCCGGCGCTGTTGGCCGCCGTCATGAGTATGGGATCCAGATGCAACTGCTCGGCGGTAATGCGCTGCAGGCTGCCGAACAGAGCATTAGACGAGGTATCGCTTCCCGTCAGGGCCACGCCCAGCCATCCGAGGAAGGTGCCAAAGAAGGGGAAGAACCATCCGGTATGCGTGAAGGCCAGGCCGAGCACGGCGTCGGTGCCCGAGTATCGGGTAACAAAGCCCAGTCCCAGCATGGCGGAAATGGCCAGCACTGCCCATCGCATTCGATAGGCAGTATGGAAAAATATTTTTAGCAGGTTAATCGGATTCACGCCGCGAATCAGCCCGCCCAGCACCGCGGCCAGGAAGCAACCGGTGCCCGTGGCCGAAAGCCAGATAAAGGGAAAGCGCGCGCCTTCCGCAGTAGGCTTACCTACCACCGGTTTGTCGCGGGAAATCTTGTTGTGCAGCGGCGTGTCCCACCCGCCTTTGGGCTTGCCATCAGCCGTAAGGAAGGCCGGCGTGGTGTGGACGTTCATCCAGGTTTTTACCGGCTTATAGCCCCACAGGAAGACGAAGACCGAAAGAATCAGGAAAGGCAGCCAGGCCTTGAAGACCCGTCCTGCACTGTATCCGCCGTTGGAGCCTCCGGAGACCGTGGGTATTCCCTCCTTTCCGGCAGCGGCGCCGGAAACCGCCATCACCTCATCATCGGAGAACCGCCAGATTTTCTTTGGCTTCCAGAACAACAGGAACAAAACGGTGCAAAGCAGCGAGAAGAGGCCAGCGGTAATGTCCACCAGGTTGCTGTCCATTTTGTTGGACCAGAAATACTGCATGGACGCGAAGGAGACGCCCACCACGGCAATGGCCGGCAGCACCTCAAAAGTTTCTTTCCAGCTCACCATCGCCCGCACCAGCCAGAAGGGAACAATCACGGCGGTAAGCGGCAGTATGCGCCCGATCATGGCGTTCATATCGGCTTCCGGCAGGGCCGTCACCGTGGCCAGCATATGCACCGGAGTGCCAATCGCGCCCCACGCCACCGGCGCGGTATTGGCGATCAGGTTCAGGGCGGCGGCATGGAAGGGCTTAAAGCCCAGACCGATCATGAAAGCGCCGGCAATCGCCACCGGAGAGCCGAATCCGGCGCAGCCCTCGATGAATGCGCCAAAACAAAAAGCCACCAGCAGAAGCTGCAGCCTTCGGTCCGAGGTAATGCCGCCGACCGAAGACTTCATCACTTCAAAGTCGCCGGTACTCACCGAAATATCATAGAGATAAACGGCGGCCACCACGATCCACACGATATTCATCATGCCGGTGGCAACGCCGAACAGGAAACTTGCGCTAGCCAGCGAGGCTGGCATGCCAAAGGCAAAACACGCAACCAGCACGGCGGTAACAGCCCCGGCCAGTGCCGACCAGTGCGGCTTAACGCGCAGACCGGCCATCAGTGTGAAGAGAACAATAATAGGAAGAGCGGCAACCAGGGCAGAGAGCCACCAGTGTCCAAAAGGGTCGTAAACCTGTATCCACTTAGGCAAGTCCAGCATTTAGCCACCTCAAACGGGAGTGATGCAACTGAGACGGCGAATTATATAGCCAGCACCCGCGTTTGTGCCAAGAACAAAAAAGGAGGGGAGAAATTTTGCCTTACGAGCTGCCAATCAGCACACCGGCAATAAAGACCAGAATGCCGCCCAGCATTACCTGCATGGTGGCCGAAAACCACGGCGACTCCATGAACCGGTGGCGGATCCACGCAATCACCAGCAGCTCCACCACCACCACGACCGAGGCGGCCGAGGTAGCCACCACAAAGCTGGGAATCAGAAAGGGCAGCGTGTGAAAAATGCCGCCCAGCCCGGTCATCAGACCGCAGACCAGGCCGCGCACCCAGGGATGGCCGCGTCCGGTAAGGCTGCCGTCATCCGAGAGCGCTTCGGCGAATCCCATGCTGATGCCCGCGCCAATGGAGGCGGCCAGCCCCACGGCAAAAGCGGTATGCGTGCTGCCCGTGGCCCGCGTGGCGAAGGCCGCGGCAAAAACCGGGGCCAGAGTCGAAACCGAGCCGTCCATCAGACCGGCCAGTCCCGGCTGAACAATCTGCAGCACGAACAGGCGGCGGTTGGCGTCGTCTTCCTGCTCGCGAGCGGCAGAATCCAGATTGCTGCGTCCCAGCTCTTCCGCCCGATGTTCGTGGTCGCGCTCTTCCTGGGCCAGATCGTTGAGCAACTGGCGGATGCTGGCATCCTGCATCCGGTCCACGGCCTTTTCGTAAAAACGCCTGGTCTCCACTTCCAGCGTGGCCGCCTGTTTGCGGATCGCATCCAGGCGCAGCGGCTTCATCAGCCAGAGCGGCTTGCGATTGATGATGAAGCCCTTTACGTCCTGCCGCCGGATCAGAGGAATGTGCTCGCCAAACTTGGCCCGATACAGCTCAATCAGCCGCCGCCGATGGCCGGATTCTTCTTCTCTCATGCCGTCAAACATAGACGCAGTGGCAGGAAAATCCTGGCGCAACCCCTCGGCAAAGTCAGCGTAAATGCGTTCGTCCTCCTCCTCCAGCGAGATGGCCAGAGCAAGGATTTCCTTTTCCGATAAACTTTCAAAGCTCCGCATGAGGGTCAAAAGGGCGTAACCAGCGATTGTAACGCAAGAGTGCCGCCGCCAGAACTCGCAACCATCGCAGGGGAAAACTGGTTAACCACAAAGGACACGAAGGTTCACGAAGGAATTGAAACGAAAAATCCCGGAACTCCTTTGTGTTACTTTGTGTCCTTTGTGGTTACGTTTTTCTGCGGCGGCTTACCCGGCCACATATCTCCATACCGCCACCACTAAAAAGGCACAGATTCCCAGAGCATAACCGATCATTCTTGCCTTGCCCGCTGAATGGTATTCCTGCACAGTCGCCTCCGCCGAGCAGATTACTCCCACAGAGGCACAGGCAGAAACCACAATCCGCAGAAAAACCGTTAACGACGAAAGAGTCTAAGTCCAGAGCACCCCGAACAACTCTGTGTTCCTCCGTGTCCTCGGTGGTTACATGTTTCCCCGAAGCGGGATATACTTTCCGGCCATGAGCAAACGCCTTGCCGTCATTTGCCTTCTCCTTGCTGCATGTGCCTTCGGCTTCGCCCAGCAATCCAGCTTCACTGTAGGTACCGCCACAGCCGCACCCGGTCAGAAAGCCACCGGATACATTGCCGTACCGGCGGGCACGGACGCCACAACCAGCATTCCCGTGGTGGTAGTGCGCGGAGCCAAACCCGGCCCCGTGCTGGCGCTGGTTTCCGGCGCGCATGGCACTGAATACGCATCCATCATTGCTCTCGAAAAACTCATCGCCAAACTCGATCCGGCGCAGATTTCCGGGACAGTGATTCTGATTCCGCTGCTCAATATCCAGTCCTTTGTGCAGAAAGTCCCGCATGTGAACCCTGTGGACGGGAAAAGCATGAACCGCTTCTATCCCGGCAAAATAGACGGCACGCAGACCGAGCGCGCGGCTTATGCCATCACCCGGCAGGTGGTGGAGCGCTGCGACTATCTCATCGACTACCACGGCGGCGATCTCGATGAGAACCTGCGTCCCTACAGCTACTGGCCGAAAACCGGCAACGCCCAACAGGACGCCATCACCCGCGATATGGTCCTCGCCTTCGGCCTTGACCACATCATCGTGGTCACCGACCGCCCTCAGGACCCGAACGCCTCGCGTTATCTCGACAACACCGCAAACACCCGAGGCAAACCCGCAATCGCCGTGGAAGCCGGGCATGCCGGCACGGTAGACACCGACGACGTAAACGCGCTGGTCGATGGCACTTTGAATGTAATGCGCCACCTGAAGATGCTCTCCGGCGCGGCGCGCATGATCCAGAGTCCGGTCTGGATCGGCAAAATCGACTCCATCGCCAGCGAGCAGGAGGGAATCTTTTATCCCGAAGTGCAGCGCGGAACTTACATATCTGCCGGAATGAGGATCGGCCACGTCACCGACTATTTCGGCAACACCATCTACGAAGCCCGCGCTCCCGCGGATGGTGTGGTGCTCTATCTGTGCTCAGTGCCCTCCATGAAGAAGGGCGATACGGTGGCGTTTGTCGGCGAAGTCACAAAGGTTCCATAGAAAACAGACCGTCTTTGATTTGTTCTTGCTTTGTACCTTCGTGTCCTTTTGTGGTTTCAGGAACTCGCGTTCAGATCCGTGTTCATCCGCGTAAATCTGCGGTAAGAGTTCGGCCTGCGCGGAGATGTTTATTGCTATGTCTACCAGTAAGGCGCGCCTTTGGGATTGCGGAAAACGAAAGTTTCTCTTCCCGCCACCACCACTCGCGCCAGCAGGGCCGGCTTATTGGCAAAGTGCGTTGGCACGCCGGTGACTGCGACTTGTGCCCCGTTATGGATGGCCATTCCATAATTTTTAAGGAAGGCCGCCGGCGCGAGGTGTACCTCAATTTCTTCCGTATCAGTCTTCACCGTAAGATGAGTGCCCAGCGCTCCAAGAATGGCGCACTGGTGGTCCGTAACTGCCTGAACCACGCCCTGAATGGTCTTCTCCTGCGCGGCGTCATATCTCGGAATGCTCTCCGTGGAAACGCTCGCCATGGTTTTGCTCTGTGGCAGCAGACGAACGCCCGCAGAAGCCAGCAATGCCACCAGCAGTACGCCCAGCATCAGCCTGACAATGTCTTTCATGTCCGCCTCCACCTAAATTATGCGCGGCGGCGAACAAAGCGGCTGTGATTGGGATCACACCACTGGTGGCGGCCACATCCCGAATTTGCTCTAGGTCACTTGGCCGTGAGGATCGACAGCACTGTCACGACTTCTTCCATTAGAATTAACGGTATCCCGCTCAAAGTGCCGAACAAATCCAAGATGCTTGAGAGTCACGTGGAGTTTCGTGAGGCAACCCCGATTTGGCGTACTTCATGATCATTTTCTGAGACCCTATCGACAACCATGCGGCTAACGGGGATGAGATGACACTTGCTTACTTTATTTAAGCTTGATTTGGATTCTTAAACGCAATTTCTAACAGTTCGGCGGGCGTTTTTGCGGCGATGATTTTCTCTAAGGCTTTATGATGTGCTTCTAACGCGGCTGTCTCAATGTTTTTAACGGCATCAGCTGGTAGAACCCTCAAATTGCCTTCTACACCAATATGAATTACTACACCAAGATCTTTCAGTTTTTTTATCAGCTCGAGCTCTGCATTAAGAGCCTCTATCTGGGCTGTCTTGGCCTCGGCTTCCTTCTTTCGTATTTCAACTTCAAGAGACCGTCTCTTGAGTTCAGTGTCGATCTTTTTGTCTTCTGCTTCCGCAAATTCTTTCACAGCGGCAGCAAGTTCCTTGCTAGCTTGGCCATGAATCACCCAACTCGCTAGTTCAACAGCTTCGTAGGCTAAAGCTGCGGGACGGACCTGAGGATTTGTCACAAAATAGTCTATGGTATTTGTGACTTTGCGAAAGAGACGGCCGACAAACCCAGGCACATGATCTGACAGAAGCCGAAGAATGCTGACGTGAAACCGGATAGGGCGAAAGTACAGTCGGATTGCTTCTTTAGCGCTCGCAAAAGTAAATGCCCAAAAATTCGGTTGCGGCTGAATTTTTGTCATAAATTATTAATCGTTCGCCTAGCCGTTCGCCACAAAAAAATACCGAACAGAACTAGATCAACTCCAAAAAGCGCATATTCTGCGGCCTTCAAACCAAAAATGATCACGATGCCACTGCCATATATCTTGAGTGTGTGTACAGCCAGTTCTAAAAAAACTGCAGGTGTGGCTATAATCGCGAAAATAGAGGTGCCAACGAGCGCATGTACTGCGAATTGCCATGGAATTCGCCAATAGGATGTTCCCTCTGTGCCATTACTGAGGCTGTCGTGCATTTCGTTCTTTCTCAGCCCCTGCCCCATGAGGCTAAGGGCCGTGCGCTTTATTTGTGGTCCCAGTTTTGTCAGGCGACCGTAACATTTTCTTAAAGAGATAGGGCAACAGCACGGACATGCGGCTGGGACACGAAGGAGAATTCCCATTCCGTCAGAGAAATCTTTGACATTTTCGCGTCAGACCTCCAACCCCATCTGATGTAAGAGTTTATCAAGCCTCTCGCTGTAGATCAAATCTTCAGCGAGCAAGAGAATTGGAGCGCGTAAATAGCTTTCAGGCCAGCAGACGCTGCGATCCCGTACAGCCGTCATCGTGATGCAATAGCCTATCTATTCCCTCGCGGCCCCTTCAATAGTTGTGGATGAAGTGCGAATTTCCGGTGGACATCGCGCAAAATGCCTTCTTCTAACATATCCGTTTTAAGAATGGGATGCCCAACTCCTCTAACGAAGCACATATCACGATTTTCTTTTGGAATTTTATTACCAACAAACAGGTGAAACCCTACTCCTAACACGGCCAATTTGTACGCATGATGTGTGTCTTTCCGTCCCCCATATGGCGTAAGGGAAAGCTGGGCTATCGTTGTTATATTGTCCGGCAATGAGACCCATAGCGCACACCGCTGAGGGAAATCGGATTCCCCGATTAGATATTTTCTGACCTCCTCTTCATAAGGTCCGAGTTCAATACCTTTGTTGGTACGACCGCTCATACGCCATCTATGAACCGAAGCCCGCCAGAACATGCTGACTGAGAAATAAGTAAGTGCGTGTACGTCAATCTTAGGGAGTGTAGCCGCGTGAAAAACCTTGATCCTTGGAAAAGCAACAATAGCAGTTGCAGCCTCCAAGATAGAGGCTAACCGAAATTGCTTTCTACGCCAGCAGTTCCTTAAGAACCAATCTTCTCCATGTCGATTGAATAACTGTTCGCACGGACTGCATAGAAGGTGATCAGAGACCTGTTTCGAATCTTGAACAACAGCTTCATCATCAAATTTGATCGGCTCTGGGTTTCCCTGAGTTTCGTCTCGCACTACGCGGTAAACACCCGCAGGCAGGAAATGGCTGTCCTGTAACTCCTTGCCATCCTTAAGGCAGAGGGCGCATTTTCCCTTTCTGGCCACTGCTCTATTATAAAATCCGAAAAAGAGATACTGTGCCAAGAGCTGAAAAAACGTGCCTCTTTAGCATACTACTCTGCGAACCAGAGAGTGCTGTCGCTAGAGATAGGCGATGCAGTCACAGAAAAACTAAAACTCAGAGCCGCGCTGGCCATATTCACTGAATTGAATATGCCGCGCGAGCGAGACTGGGTGCAATCGGAACTGGGTGGCAATGCCGCCAGCGCGGCGGCCACCTAAGTTAGCTTCCCAACGCCGCCGACGGGTTGCGATGACTCATCGTCCGGCGCTGGTGCCAGTAGGGATAAATCGGCGTGGTCTTGCTGGCCGCATTCAGCCGCGCCATTTGTTCCGGCGTGAGGCTCCAGCCGGCGGCGGCAAGGTTTTGCCGCAACTGTTCTTCATTGCGCGCGCCGATAATTATGCTCGACACGCTGGGCCGCTGCAGCAGCCAGTTCAGCGCCACTTGCGGCACCGTCTTGCCGGTTTCTTTCGCTACTTCCTCGAGCGCATCCACCACGCGATAGAGATACTCATCTTCCACCGGCGGGCCGTACTCGGCTGTCTTGTGCAAACGGCTTAGCTCGGGCAAGGGCTGATTGCGGCGAATCTTTCCGGTGAGCCGTCCCCAGCCCAGCGGGCTCCACACAATCGTGCCCACGTTCTGGTCGAGGGCCAGCGGCATCAGCTCCCACTCATACTCGCGGCCAATGATCGAGTAGTAAGCCTGATGGGCCACATAACGCTCCCAGCCATATGTCTTTGAAACCGCCAGCGACTTCATCAGATGCCAGCCGGAAAAGTTGGAGCAGGCGATGTAGCGCACCTTGCCGCTCTCGACCAGCGTGTCCAGGGTCTTGAGCGTCTCTTCGACAGGCGTGACTTCATCGAAGCCGTGCAAATGATAAATGTCGATGTAATCGGTCTTCAGGCGGCGCAGGCTGGCCTCGCAGGCCTTAATCAGGTGGTGGCGCGAAGAGCCCATATCGTTCGGCCCCTTGCCCATGGGAAAAGTCGCCTTGGTGGAAATCAGGACCGAGCTGCGTCTGCCCTCCACCGCACGGCCCAGAATCTCTTCCGAGCCGCCCTGCGAGTAGACATCGGCGGTATCGAAGAGATTGACTCCGGCATCAAGACAGATATCGATCAGGCGAGTCGCCTCGGCCACATCGCTGCTGCCCCATGCGGCAAAGAACTCGCCGCGTCCGCCAAACGTGCCAGTGCCAAAACTAAGAACGGGGACCTTAAGTCCGGAGTGACCAAGCTTTCTGAATTCCATCGTGCCCTTTCTGAACCCACAAAATACTATCATTCCACTCGGCGCAGAAGTTTTTACCGCAAATCTGGTTTCCCACTGTGTGAGATTATGGAGGCTCCATCGAGCACGCATGGCTCACGACGACCACAGTCTGCGTCCCGGCCCATGGCCGGATCTGATCGAGAGAATTCGCGCGCGCACACCTGCGCGCGTGCTGGCTGGCCGCGCCGGAGCGGCGTATCGCACCGTCACCCAGCTTGAACTGCGCCAGGCCCATGCAGCGGCCCGCGATGCGGTTCGCGCCGAATTCGATTTGCAAAAAGACCTGGGCGCGGAGTTTGTCCGCCAATGGAAGCTCTTCTGTGTCTCCACCATGGCCACCTCTCGCGACGAATATTTGCAGCGCCCCGATCTGGGCCGTCGCCTCACAGAAGACACGCGCAGCATTCTCACATCGCAATGTCCAACCCACGCCGACCTGCAGATCGTGATCGGTGACGGACTCTCCGTAACGGCAGTTTCCGCACAAGTCCCCTCGCTGCTTCCCCTGATCGTGGAAAAAACCCGGCTCCATGGATGGAAGCTCGGCCAAACATTCGCCGTGCGCTACTGCCGCGTGGGACTCATGAACGATATCGGCGATGTTCTACGGCCCAAAGTCGTGGTGCTGCTCATCGGCGAGCGCCCCGGACTCTCCACTGCCGAAAGCCTTTCCGCTTATATGGCGTACCAGCCACGCGCCGGCCACAATGATTCCGATCGCAACCTGATTTCCAATATCCACGCCGATGGCGTAAGCGCAGAAGCGGCGGCATCACGCATCGTCGATCTCGCCGCGGAAATGATGCGGCTCGAGACCAGCGGCGCCGAGCTGAAAGAAAAACTGCCGCCCGCCGCGTGGCTTCCCGCGCCTTCTTAAAACTTAAAATGCCAGCTTCATCGCCTGGTCGAATCCCGCCGCCAGTTGTTTGCGCGCGCCCGCGCTGATTTGCGCCGGTTCGCTTCCTTCATAAATACCCATCTCCTGCAACCACGCGAGGAACTCCGGCGCGGGACGCAGGCCGAACAGCCGCCGCGCCGCCAGCGCGTCATGAAAGCTGGTGGACTGGTAATTCAGCATCACGTCGTCGGCGCAGGGGACGCCCATAAAGTAGTTGCAGCCCGCCGCCGTAAGCAGAAACAGCAGATTGTCCGCCGAGTTCTGGTCGGCCCCGGCGTGGTTGGTATAGCAGACATCGCAGCCCATAGGCAGGCCCAGCAGCTTGCCCATGAAGTGGTCTTCCAGCCCAGCGCGGATGATCTGCCGCTCGTCATAAAGATATTCCGGACCGATAAAGCCGACCACCGTATTGATCAGAAACGGCTCAAACACGCGCGCCACGCCATACGCTCGGGCCTCCAAAGTGAGCTGGTCCACGCCGTGGTGGGCCTCGGCGGAGAGGGCACTGCCCTGCCCGGTTTCAAAGTACATCACATTGCGTACACCCTCGCCAGTTCTGCTCTTGTGATGTTCCAGCGCTCGCTCGCGTCCTTCGCGCAGCATCTCCAAAGTGATGCCAAAACTCTCATTGGCTTTTTGCGTTCCCGCCACCGACTGAACCAGCAGATCGAGCGGCGCGCCCTGCTCCATGGCTTTGAGCTGTGTAGAGATATGGGCCAGGCAGCAGGCCTGCGTGGGAATTTTGTAAGCCTCAATCAGCCGGTTCAGCGCGTGCAGAATCGTGCTCACGGTTTCCACGGAGTCAGTCGCGGGATTCACGCCAATCACGGCATCGCCGCAGCCATAGAGCAGGCCGTCGAACACCGAAAGCAGAATTCCCGCCGGGTCGTCCGCCGGGTGGTTCGGCTGTAGACGGATGCCCAACACGCCGCGCTCACCCATGGTATTACGGCAGCGCGTGATCACGCGGACCTTGTTCGCGGCCAGCACCAGATCTTTGTTGCTCATCAATTTGGCCACGGCAGCGACCATTTCCGGCGTGATGGCGCGATGCAAACGCCGCAGCGTGGCTTCATCCGTGTCGTCACTCAGAATGAACTCGCGCAGCTCGCCCACCGTCATGCTGCTGATGGAAGCAAAAGTTTCCTGGTCGTGCGTCTCCAGAATCAGGCGGCTGACATCGTCTTCATCGGGAGAGATCAGCGGATTGGCAAGGATATCGCGCAGCGGCAGATCGGCCAGCGTCTGCTTGGCGGCCACACGCTCCTGCTCAGACCGCGCCGCCAGCCCGGCAAGCTGGTCGCCGGACTTCTCTTCATTGGCTTTGGCAAACAGCTCACGCAGATCACGGAATGGAAAGCGCTCGGCCATGGCGAGTATTCATTATCTCGCCGGAAAGGCATTTCCGTCCCTGGTTTTAGTCGAATGAAAGGCAGCATAACCAGTTGTTGTAAACTCGGTGGCGTCTATGCGATTTCTTCTGCTTCTTTTTCTTGCCGCAGCCGCCGCACAGTGGCAAACGCAAAACAGCGGGACCGATGCCTCCCTGCGCGGCATCAGCGCCGTTTCTGCCAATGTTGCCTGGGCCAGCGGCTCAAATGGTACGGTGCTGCGCACCCTGGATGGTGGCGAGCACTGGCAGAAATTAACCGTGGAAGGCGCGGAGCAGCTGGACTTCCGCGATATTCAGGCTTTCAGCGAAAGCACGGCTTTTGCGCTGAGCATCGGACCGGGCGAGCAGTCTCGCATCTACAAAACCACCGATGCCGGGCAGCACTGGACTTTGCAATTTACCAATCACAACCCCAAAGCCTTCTACGACTGCTTTGCCTTTTGGGACGAGAAGCACGGCATCGCGGTTAGCGATTCGGTGAATGGCGCTTTTCCCCTGATCATCACCACGGATGGCCAAACCTGGAACGCGCTCCATCCGCGAATCATGCCTGCGGCTCTGGCGAATGAAGGCGCTTTTGCCGCCAGCGGGACCTGCATTGCCACCGCGGGCATGCATATGGTCTGGTTCGCTACGGGAGGCCCGGCGGCGAGGGTGTTTCATTCAACCAACCGCGGCCATTCGTGGAGGGTGGTAAACTCGCCCCTTTTGAGCGGCGCGGGGCCGCAGGGTATTTTTTCCATTGCCTTTCATGATATTAGGAATGGCGCTATCGCCGGCGGGGATTATGAGAAGGCAAAAAACTCACAGCAGAATTTTGCTTTCACCCATGATGGCGGAGAGCACTGGATCACCCCAAAGATTCCACCCAGCGGCTATCGCTCGGCGGTGGTGTTTCCAGGTCAATCAAAAGACGTCCTGATTGCCGTGGGCACTACCGGCTCCGACTACTCGACCGATGGCGGCAATACCTGGCATCCCCTGGACACAGCAAACTACAACGCCGCGAGCTTCGCCGCTGATGGCGCAAGCTGGGCGGTGGGACCTAACGGGAGAATCGCAAAGTTCGCTGGTCTGCCCGCAGGAAACTAATACTTCCGCAGCACGCCAATCACGCGTCCCTGGACCTGCACTGATTTCGCCGGAACAATGATGGGCGGCATGGCCTCATTCGAGGGCTGCAAACGAATCTTCGCGCCTTCGCGATAAATGCGCTTGAGCGTTGCGTCCGTGCCTTCCACCAGAGCCACTACGATCTCGCCATCGGGCGCGGTACTGGCTTTTTCCACCAGAACGTAATCGCCATCCACGATGTGCTCGTCCTTCATGCTCATGCCTTTGACCTGGAGCACGAACACTTCCTTCGAGCGCGTGATGTCGCCGAGGGAGATTGTCTCCGGGGTCTCCACGGCCTCAATCGGCTGGCCGGCGGCAATGCGGCCCAGCAGGGGCAGTCCTGCTTCCGCCGCCCTGGCTGCCTGGCGCTTCAGCATGCCGCGCACCGGCAGCACGTCAATAGAGCGGCTGCGGTTGTAATCGCGGCGCAGCAGCCCTTTTTTCTCCAGATTGGAGATGTGCTTGTGCACGGTGGCCAGCGAACTCAGGCCCAGTCCATCGCCAATTTCCTCGAACGAAGGCGAGTAGCCATTGCTCTGCACAAAATGGTGGATAAAGTCGTAAACCTGTCGTTGCCGTTTCGTAATAGCCATTCTGGCGAAATTTTAGCGAATAAATGGCGAATGTCAATAGCTTTTTAGGTTCCCAGCCAAAAAATCGCGCTCAGGCCGGCACTCGCATCTGGCTCAAAATCTCATCCACCGTATGAATTGCGCGCTCGATTTCTTCCATGGTGTTGTAGAAATGCGGCGAGAAGCGCACGCCTGCTTTCGGCCGCCAGTCCACAAGCACATCGCGCCGCAGCAGCTCCTGGCAAACGTCTTTGGCATTGGGCATGTCGATCACTACCGTTCCGCCGCGCTGTTCCGGATCGCGCGGAGAATTTATCTTCCACCCGCGCTTGTCGGCCAGTTCAATCAGACGCGCCGTCATGCGCTTTGACTTCGCGCGAATGCGCTCCACGCCAATCTCGCCGATGATCTTCAGCCCCGGCTGCGCGGCATACAGCGCTGGAATATTCGCTGTCCCCTGCATGAACCTGTAGGGCGGCTCGGCATATTTCGTGGGGCCAATCTCAAAGCCAAAAGGATGCTCGTGGGCGAACCATCCGGTAAATTTCGGTTCCAACTTTTTACCCAGATCGGGGCGCACATACAGATACGCTGTTCCCGGACCGCCGCACAGCCACTTGAGCACGCCCCCCACGGCAAAGTCGGCGTTGAGCTGTTGTATATCCACCGGCACATTGCCCAGTGACTGAAAAGTGTCGAGCACCACGAGCGCGCCCACGCTGTGGGCCTTCTCGATGATGGCCTTCGCGTCTTTTATATAAGAGCTGCGAAACACCACATGCGAAATGGGGACCAGCAGGGTCTCTTCATCAATCGCCTGCAGCAGCCGCTCGGTGGGCACATGGATGCCATCGTCCGTCGGCACCATTTGCACGCGCGCTCCGCGGGAGCGCTGCGCCTCCCAGAAGTACATGACGGAAGGAAAATTCATGTCACTGTACACCACCTTGTTGCGCCGCCCGCTGAAGTCGAAGCAGCTGGCCACAATGGCCTGGCAGTTGGTCACATTCTGGTGAACGCTCACCGAGCCAGCGGGAGCGTTCATAATGCCACCAATCTGGTCGCCCACCTCGCGCGCCAGCATCCACCATTTTTCTTCCCAGGCGCGCACGCCGCGCGTGGCCCAGACGTCACCATAGGAATGCAGTGAGTCATACACGCCACGCGGCATGGCGCCCAGCGAGTTGCTGATCATGTAAGTGGTGCGGGCAAGAATGGGAAATTCGTCGCGATAGCGGAGCAGATCGTCATTCATGGCAACAGGTCCTTCCGAATTCGCCCTAAAGTTTACACGTAATCGCGGCAAATGGCTGCTGGCTCTTCACGATGTCTAAAACCCAAACTCCCTCGCTGGGTCATCAGAATAATTTTTTGCGCAGGGCCTTACATTTTTCTGCGCTCAGGTTTTTCGGTGCTATATTCGCAATCTGCGATGCAAAAATCAGGGCTGGCTTCAGGCCGCAAACTCACGCTTGTGCCGCTGATTGCGGCCACTTGTTTCATGGTCTCCGGCGGGCCTTATGGCCTCGAGGAGTTGGTGCAGACCTCCGGCTACGGCGTTGCCGTGACCATCCTGATTCTGCTGCCAGTGGTCTGGGCGCTGCCCACTGGACTCATGGTGGGTGAACTCGCCGCCGCCATTCCATCCGAAGGCGGCTTTTACGTCTGGGTGCGCCGCGCCATGGGCCCTTTCTGGGGATTTCAGGAAGCATGGCTCTCCCTGATGGCCAGCATCTTCGATATGGCCGCGTATCCCACGGTGGCCGTGCTCTATCTCGGCCAGGTCTGGCCGCAGCTTACGGCAGGAAGCCGTGGCACCCTGATCGCCGGCGGCATCATTCTTCTTTGCATGTTGTGGAACCTTTTCGGCGCCAAAGTGGTGGGCAACAGCTCCGTGCTGCTGGGACTTCTGCTGCTCAGCCCCTTCGCCGTGATTACCGTCTATGCCTTGTTACATCGCTGGCTCATGCCCGTAGCCTCGTCCGCGGCTCTTACCGCTCCGCCCGCGGCCCGGCACGATTTGCTGGCGGCGATCCTGGTGGCCATGTGGAATTACATGGGCTGGGACAACGCCTCCACCGTCGCCGAAGAAGTCGACGACCCGCAGCGCACCTATCCCCGCGTGATGATCATCTCCCTGCTGCTGATCGTCTTTATCTATGCCGTTCCCGTGCTCGCCGTCTGGAGCGCGCATCTGCCGGTTAGCGCGTGGGCCACCGGAAGCTGGGCCAGCATCGCGGGCACGGTCGCCGGACGAGGGCTGGCTCTGGCCGTAGTCGCGGGCGCGCTGGTGAGCACCGCGGGCATTCTCAATTCGCTGACCATGTCGTATTCCCGCCTGCCCCTGGCCATGGCTGAAGATGGCTGGCTGCCGCAGGTCTTTGCCCGAAAGCTCAAGAGCGGAGCGCCGTGGTTTTCGATTGTGGTCTGCGCGGCAGCCTGGAGCATGTCACTGGCGCTGAGCTTTGACCGCCTCATCATGCTCGACATTCTTCTCTACGGCGCCAGCCTGGTGCTTGAGTTCGTCGCACTCGCCGTGCTGCGCGTGCGCGAGCCAAACATGCCCCGCCCCTTCCGCATCCCCGGAGGCCTGCCCACTGCCATTCTGCTGGGCGTCGGCCCCACGGCGCTGCTGGTGGTGGCCCTCATCAAAAATCGCGATGAACACATCGGCCAGATCAGCACTTTGACTCTGGGCCTGGCCATGGCCGCCTTGGGCGTGGTTATTTACTTCATTACCGTGGCCATGCGAAAGCCCAAAGCCCAGGCAGCAGCGGCGGACTAGGCATGTTGCGCAGAAAAGGGATAACAGCTGAACAACCAAGAAACAGAACTTGACTAAGTTGAATTCAAATATAGACTAAGTGCAGAATGGCCAAACGCAAAAAACTGCCGCCGGGAAAAGTCAATATTCATGAGGCCAAGACCCACCTTTCGGCGCTGCTGCAACGCGTTGCCGGAGGCGAAGAGGTAATCATCGCCAACCGGGGTGAGCCTGTAGCGAAGATCGTTCCGGTTAAATCTTCGCGTAAATCCGCCAGCTTTCTGGGCATTGACCGCGACCGTCTCACCGTTCCGGCTGATTTCAATGCTCCTCTGCCACCGGATGTTCTGGCTGCCTTTTGGGGAGGCGAGGTACCGCCCAGGAACACGCGTAAGTGAAGTATCTGCTGGATACCTCTGTTTTCCTCTGGGCCATCGGGCCATATGAACTGCTCTCGCAGAAAGCCCAGCCAGAATGCTGCTCACCACCGGAATTCGTTCCCTGCCGATAACGCATATTCATGCGCTTGCCGTGGCGGACCTGCCCCGGCATCACACTGATCCATTTGATCGAATGCTTGTGGCCCAGGCCCAACTGGAGCGAATGGTACTGCTGACGACAGACAGAAACATGCTGAAATATGACGTTGCCACCCTCTGGTGCGCCAGATAAAGCCAGAATTTATGAACCACTATCTCCCGGATGACACTGATCTTAAAGTTGCTTTTCAGATCAGTGTCATCCGTGGCAATCAGTGGTAAAGACTGCCGCAAATCCGCGCCATCCGCGTTGATCCGCGGCTAGGTTTTGTTCCACTATTAACTATGCCGTTGCCGCAGCCGCTGCTCGTTTCAGCCACTGCACCTGCCCGCTCTTGTAGTCGTTCTGGGTAACATCGATATCGATTCCAATTCCATTCCGCGTAACGGATGGATACAACTGGATCATCTGATATCCCCGGCTTTGGATGTTGGGCACGTTGCTCTGTGAGCGCCAGTAGTGCTGAAACTTCAGGCTATAGAGCTGGTGTTCGTCGAGGATGCAGCTATCACCCACGTACAGGCCCGGAAGATATCCGGCATTGGCCACCTCGGTGAACCAGGCATTGCAGTAATCGCTCACATTCTGTGGGCTTGTCCCCGCCTGCACGCCTTCCAGGTCGCACCATATGTTCACACCCTCGGGAAAACCGATGGTTTGGGCATTTTGCGCGGCGGCAGCGCCATCCTGCTGGCCCAGCGCGGCCGTGGGCTGCCAGCCCGGCGAGCGGACGTGCTGCACCGCCATCAGCGCCAGGCCGGACTGCAAAATAACCTCGGCTTCAGACGCGCTCAGGTCGTGCGCGGCCTCGGCGCCGCGGGAGAGATAGCGCACGCAAAAACTGTATCCCTGAGCGGCAAATTGTGCGGCCACGGCTGCGGTAATCACAGTGTTGGAATCAAAACCCAGCAGCCCGGCAGAGGCGCTTTGTACAGCTCCATCAAGAGACATATCTTTCCTCCGGTGGTGCGTCGATTTGTCAGGGGGGTGCTCACGTCTTATATATCGAATCGGCAGGAAACGCAACGCAGAATTAGCAAAGAACTTCAGGCGGCTTGTGTAAAAATTTGCGGAGAGTTTTTTATATCATGGGTTTTTACGTTCGTCCCGCCGGACTTTCCAGGCTTTGTATTCTTCCTGCGACATCTCGGTGATTCCGCCTTCACCCAGTATGTAAACACCTTCTCGCACCAGCGTTTTCAATTCGCATTCCTGGTACTCGCCGGACTTGCCGATCTTCTCTTCCAAAAGCGCCAGGCGAAGCTGCGGCTTCTTCCACTTGCCCGGGAGCGGCCGGTTTACCGCCGTTCTTGCCAACGGGAAACTGCAGTCGTAGGTGAAATCAAACCCATGGATTGCGTCACCCTCCCAGATGTTGCCACGCCCCATCCCTTTGTGCTCGTTGTATCGGAGATTATGCGAGGCCCAGTTCTGCTGAAGAATATGCACCTTCAGCGGATAATCAGCAGGATCCTTACCAGCAAAGACCGCCAGCGGAAACAACAATAAGGCAAAGCCCAGGCAAGCCAGAAAGCGTTTCATCTTTCAACTCCACGCGTCCAGAGCTAACCGCGAACCGCACGCCACTGTTTTCTGAAATCCGGACGCAGTATATCGCCAGCTCAGGCCGTGAGCAATCGCAACCTCGCTTCCGATCAGTGTCATCAGTGAAAATCCGCGGTAAGGTCTTCGCAAATCCGCGTTTTCCGCGTTCATCCGCGGTAAGTTTGTATTCCCCGGTAGTTTCATCGCAGGTATAGGGTTCCCTCACTGCGTTCGGGACACAGGCAAATCACAGCGGAATGTTTCCATGCTTCTTCGGCGGATTTTTATCCCGCTTGGTCTGCAGCATTTCCAGAGCGTCAATCAGGCGCTTGCGGGTCTCCCTCGGACGGATCACCGCATCCACATATCCGCTTTCGGCGGCAATATAGGGATTGGCGAAGCGGTCGCGAAATTCCTCGATCTTCTGCTGCCGCGCCTGGGCGATAATCGCATTCTTCTCGGCCTCGGTTTTGGCGGAAACCGCTGCCTGCTCCAGTTCGCGTTTGTAAACGATATTCACCGCGCCCTCCGGCCCCATCACGGCAATCTCCGCCGTGGGCCAGGCATAGTTCACGTCGGTGCGTATGTGCTTGGACGCCATCACGCAGTATGCGCCGCCATACGCCTTGCGCGTAATCACCGTGATTTTCGGCACCGTGGCTTCGGCATAGGCAAACAGCAGCTTGGCCCCGTGGCGGATAATCCCGCCGTGCTCCTGCCGCGTGCCGGGAAGAAAGCCGGGAACGTCTTCGAACGTAATCAAGGGAATGTTGAAGGCGTCGCAAAAGCGCACAAAGCGCGCGCCCTTGACAGAGGCGTTGATGTCCAGAACTCCAGCCAAAAATGCCGGCTGGTTGGCCACGATGCCCACGGGACGGCCATTCAGGCGGACAAAGCCAACCACAATGTTTTTGGCAAAATGCTCGTGGACTTCAAAGAAGTAGCCGTCATCGGCCACGCGCGTGATTACGTCCTTGATGTCGTAGGGCTGGTTCGATTCCGCCGGCACAATGGTGTCCATCTCCGCGTCGGCGCGGTCGATGGGATCGCTGCACTCGCGGCGCGGCGGATCATCCAGATTGTTCGAGGGGATAAAGCTCAGCAGCTCGCGCACCATGGAGAGGCATTCGGCGTCGTCATGCGCCTGAAAGTGGGCCACGCCGGAAGTCTCATTGTGCGTGGTCGCGCCGCCCAGCTGCTCTTTGGTCACCTCTTCATGGGTTACGGTCTTAATCACATCCGGCCCGGTCACGAACATGTAGGAGGTCCGGTCCACCATGAAAACAAAATCGGTAATCGCGGGAGAGTACACCGCGCCGCCGGCACACGGCCCCATAATGGCCGAGATTTGCGGAATCACGCCGCTGGCCAGCGTGTTGCGCAAAAAGATGTCGGCATAACCGGCCAGTGACCGCACGCCCTCCTGAATGCGTGCGCCGCCGGAATCATTCAGCCCGATCACCGGCGCGCCCACCTTCATGGCCGTCTCCATGATTTTTATAATCTTGCCCGCGTTGGCCTCGGAAAGCGATCCGCCCAGCACGGTAAAGTCCTGGGCAAAAACAAATACCAGCCGGCCTTCCACGCGTCCATAGCCCGTGACAAAACCGTCGCCGTAAACCTTCTGCTCCTCCATGCCAAAGTCGGTGCAGTGGTGCGTGACCATCTTGTCGAACTCTTCAAAAGTGCCTTCGTCCAGCAAAAACTCGATGCGCTCGCGCGCGGACATCTTGCCTTCTTTATGCTGACGGGCGCGCCGCTCTTCGCCGCCACCGGCTTCGGCGAGCAAATCCCGCCGCTTAAGTTCTTCCAGCTTCTGTTCCAGGTTCATGGAAAGAAATTATAGGGGAAAATCAAAACCGACCGCGGATTCACGCGGATGAGCGCGGATTAGGAAGTAAAGACGCGGCTTTCTTCTGCATTGCGAAGAATCTCTAAAGCAGCCTTAAAGTTGGTCATCTATCAATACGCAGAGCCGCTTTTTGTATTTCTTCCATCAGGAGAAGTGCTGATTCCATCTCCTGGGATCTTTCGGTAGGGGTCAGAGTCAGGCTGCGCAGCGCAAGCGTGAGATCCACGCCGTAGTCTTTTGCCGCTTCAACTTTGCTGCCGAGTGGTGGGTTGATCACCAGTTCATATAGCCGCTTCCGCTCGGCAGCAGTCAGCTTCCCAGCCATACTGCTCATACGAGTAGTATAAGGAAAAACACCACAGGAATATTGAAAACCTCAATCGTCTTCCGAACTGAATGCTGAACGCCGAGTGCTGACTGCTTCCTAATTCGCCATCTGCCCTGGCTCCCAGTGCCACTTCTTTCTCTTGGCATCCCAGAAGACATTGGAATCCATAATCTCAGACTCCACCACCCGGATCACAAAGACCGGCGCTTTGTTCTTTTTGACCATGATGCGCCCGGTCGTGATGTTGTCGAACGGAATATTGATCAGCACGAACTTGGCTTTGGGAGTAGCGGAGCGCCAGCCTTCCGGGCCAGCGCCAAAGATGACCAGAATGCTGTGCTGGGTGCGCTCCCCGGTGCTGAAGGTGCTGCTGATGTTGGGGTCGCCCAGCCCAAAGTAAGAATTATAGGGATCGCCAATCTGATACTTGAAATTGAACGAGTCGGGTATTGGCTCCTTACTGTCGGCAACAATCGCCACATCCTCGATTCCGTCTCCGTCAAAATCGGCGGTAATCAGTGGAGTAGGGAACTTTTCCGGCAGGGAAAATGTTGCCCCAAACTGCTGCTTCACCAGAACCGTCAAAGCGTTTTTGTCCAAAGGCGCCGCACCGGTCTGGGGCTGCTGCGCCACGGCAAACCCGGCAAGAAGCGCGAGACGTAAGGCCTTACAGAGGCTGTTCATGAGCAGAGTGTATCCCTTTTGGGGCATAGTGAGCACCGGAATCGTGCATTGCATCTCCGGCGATAACAGCTCTCATGTACCAGACCGCACCAGCCTTTATGGCCGCATCTCATAAAGCAATTCAACCAGAATCATGATGGGGCCTATGGCAAGCACGAGAAGCTGTTTTCTTTTTCTGCTAATCATCGCCCTGTCCGGTTGCGGCGGAGTCTCTGTTTCTTTTTCCCTGAATTCCACGAGTGTTCCTCCATCCACGCACGTATTTCTCGTGGTCCTCGAAAATCACTCGTTTTCGCAGGTAATGGGCAGTCCGTCCATGCCGTTCCTAAACTCGGTGGCGACTCAGTATGCCGTGGCCAACAACTATTTCGCCAACACCCACCCCTCCATCGGAAACTACTTCATGCTGAGCACCGGGCTCATTGCGACCAATGATGATGCGTTCACCGGCACTGTGAGTAACGACAATCTGGTTCGCGCACTGGCCGGAGCGGGCAAGAGCTGGAAGGCGTACCTGCAGGGCCTGCCGTCGGTGGGTTATACCGATGACCGGGCATATCCATACTCGCGTGTTCACAACCCTTTTGCTTATCTGAGTGACGTGCTGGCATCGAGCACACAGACAGCGAATCTTGTTCCTCTGTCTCAGCTTTCCGCCGATTTAAACTCCGGCGCTTTGCCGGATTTCGCGTTTATTACACCGGACTCGCTGAACGATGCGCATGATTGCCCGGCAGGCAAATCTGCCGTGTGTCCGGACGCCGACAAGCTGGCCGCAGCCGACGCATGGCTCAAAGCCAACATTGCTCCCATCATCAGCAACCCGGCTTTCGGCAACAGCGTGATCATCATTACCTGGGACGAATCCGTGGACACCGACCTTACGAATGGCGGCGGACAGGTGGCAACCCTATTGCTGGGTGGACACATAAAACGAGGGTTCACGTCCAGCACCCTCTTTCAGCACCAGAGCACGCTGCGCCTCATTCTGGACACGCTAAAAGTTAACCACCTGCCCAATGCTTCCGCCGATGCGACTGGTATGGGCGAGTTCTTTCAGTAATCGAAGAAACAACACCACTGATAAATACAGATCACACTGATCAAAACAGTTTTTCTTTCTTGCTTTTGAATCAGTGTTCATCAGTGCAAATCAGTGGTAAAGCCGATTCAGAAAGCGAACAGCAGTTTGCCGGGCTTCGGCTTTTTGGCGGTGAAAGCGCGATTCATGAATTCAATCATCGGCGCCATAACTTCAAAGTGGCGCACCAGCTCCGGGATGAGTTGTGGGGTGGTAATCAGCTTTGCATCCACGGTGCGCTCCAGATACCACTGTTTTCTGCGCAAAAGTCCTTCCGCCGGATGGTCGGCGGGAAAGCCTTTGGGCATTCGCGCAAGGTGCTCGCCCTGCAGTTCCCCCGCGACTTTGCGCAGGGTTTTATTACTCAGAATTTCTTCCAGTTCCTCATATCGCTCCTGCAACAGGGTGCGATACGCCAGCAGTTCGTCGCGCTCCGGTCCATATACGCCGCCGAAGATCAGCAGCTCGGTTGCCGTGAAGTGGAAATAAAATACCGCGCCTTCTCGTTTGACCGCGTTCTGTCCGGGAAAAATGGCGGAGACATGGGTTTTGTACGGAGTCTTGTCATTGGAAAAACGCGTGTCCCGGTAGATCCTGTACATGGCCTTTTGCGGCGGAGTGATGTGTCCGTCAGCAAACCTGGCCAGTTCCTCGTTCATGCAGGAAATCAGCTCCAGCATGGGCAGTTTGATCAGTTGCTCAAACTTCTCTTTGCGCGGCTGAAACCACTCGCGCCGGTTGTTGCGCTTCAGACCGCGCATAAAGGTGAGCGCGTCCGGAGAAAAACCTGGAAATGTGGATTTCATGGAAACAAAATGTTTACCACTGATTTACACGGATCAACACTGATCCCGATCCGGGCTATCAGTGTTGATCCGTGGTTAAACCTACTGATTTCTCAACAATCAGTTTCTTCACTCGCTCCACAAACTGTTCGAGCGGCACCGTGCCTTCGGGCTGCTGCTGGCCGCGGACGCGCACATTGACCGTTCCGGCCTCGGCTTCTTTCTCGCCCACCACCAGCAGGAAGGGAATTTTCTGCAGCGTGTGCTCGCGGACCTTGGCATTCATCTTTTCGTTGCGGTCATCGAGATGTACGCGGACACCGGCATCTTTGAGCTGCTGTTTGACCTTGTTCGCGTAATCGTTGTGCTTTTCGCTGATCGGGATCACCGCCACCTGCACCGGCGAGAGCCATATCGGGAACGCGCCGGCATAGTGCTCGATCAAAATGCCAAAGAAGCGCTCGGTGGAGCCAAAGAGCGCGCGATGGACCATGAGCGGCTGTTTGCGCGTGCCGTCTTCGGCAACGTATTCCAGCCCGAAGCGCGCGGGCAGGTTGAAATCAAACTGGATGGTCGAGAGCTGCCACAGCCGCCCGATGGCGTCCACCAGCTTCACGTCAATCTTGGGGCCGTAAAAGGCCGCCTCGCCGGGAATGGTCCGGTAAGGAATGTTCTTCTTTTTAAGCACTTTTTCCAGTGAGTTCGTGGCCAGGTCCCAGTTATCTTCACCGCCGACAAAGCTCTTTTTATCGTTCGGGTCCCACGTGCTCAGCTCCACCTGATAGTCAGCGAAGCCAAACGTCGTCAGCACGGAAAGAGCAAAGTCCATGCAGCTGGCGATTTCGTCTTCAATCTGCTCCGGCGTGCAGAAAATATGCGCGTCATCCTGGGTAAAGCCGCGCACGCGCAGCAAGCCGTGCATTACTCCCGACCGTTCGTAGCGATACACCGTTCCCAGCTCACCCAGACGCACCGGCAGATCGCGGTAGGAGCGCAGCTTGTCACGATAGATCAGGATGTGCCCTGGGCAGTTCATGGGCTTGATGCGGTACTGCGCGTCGTCCAGCTCCATGGGGCTGAACATGTTTTGCGCGTAGTAACCCTCATGGCCGCTGGTCTGCCAGAGATTCACGCGGAACACGTGCGGGGTGAAAACCAGATCGTAGCCGCGCCGCAGGTACTCTTCGCGCATCCAGTCTTCCATCTCTTTGCGGATGAGTCCGCCTTTGGGATGCCAAAAGATCAGCCCCGGCCCGGCAAGCTCCTGAATGCTGAACAGATCGAGCTGCTGGCCGAGCATACGATGATCGCGCTTTTTCGCCTCTTCCAGAGCGTGCAGATGCTGCTCGAGATCCTTTTTGCTGAAGAATGAAGTGCCGTAGATGCGCTGCAGCTGCGGATTTTTCTCATCACCCAGCCAGTAGGCCCCGGCGATGTTCAGCAGCTTAAAGGCTTTGATCTTTCCCGTGGAAGGCACGTGCGGACCGCGGCAGAAATCCACAAATTTTCCGTTGCGGTAAGTAGAGATTGGCTCGCCCGCCTTGGTGAACTGCTCAATGAAGTGGACCTTCATGAAGTCGCCTTCCGTGCGGAAGCGATTCAGCCCCTCGTCGCGCGGAATGAACTCGCGCTCGAAGGTTTCATTGCGCTCGACCACTTCCGCCATGCGCTTTTCGAGGCGCTCGAGGTCTTCCGGCGTGAAGGGCGTGGGGCGGTAAAAATCGTAGAAGAACCCGCTCTCGGTCGGCGGACCGTGGCCCAGCTTGGTTTCAGGAAACAGCTCCAGCACGGCGGTCGCCAGCACGTGTGCGGAGGAGTGGCGATACACCTCCAGCGCTTCTGGATCCTTGTCCGTGAGCAGGCGCAGCTCCACATCCTGCTCCAGCGGCCGGGTGAGATCGGCAAACTGCCAGCCGTCTTTGGATACGACTTGATCGGCGTGCCTGATTTTCGCCACTAAGGCGGCATCCGCCAGCCGGGGGCTGATCGACCTGGCAATATCCAGAGGCGTGGTGCCTTTGGGAACGTCTTTTTTGCTGCCGTCGGGCAGCGTGACCTGAATTTGTTCTGGCATGGGGTATGTCTTAGCAGCCTGCGGAGGCTGAAGCTTACAGAATAAAGTCGTTAAGGAATTACGTCCAGCGCGATGCTAAGATTGAAATTCAGCCAGGGACTACACACATGAGCCCAATCTCTGCCCAGGATCGTCTGATTATCGCCCTCGACCTGCCAGATGCGGACACCGCCAGACGCATGGTGGAGCGCCTGGACGGTGCAGCCTGCTTCTTCAAAGTCGGCCTGAGCCTTCAACTGGCGCCGGGAGTCAACGACCTCATCGAGTCCCTGATCACCTCGGGCAAAAAAGTTTTTCTCGATTACAAGTACTACGACGTTCCGGAAACCATCCGCAAGGCGGTTTCACGCGCTGCCGCACTGGGCGTCTCGTTCCTCACCATCCATGGCTCGGCCAATATTATTCGCGCCGCGGTGGAAGCCAAAGGCAACAGCAGCCTGAAATTGTTTACCGTCACCGTGCTCACCAGCATGGACGCCGCTGACATTGCCGAGATGGGTTATCCGCAGCGCTCGGTGGAAGAACTGGTCCTGTTCCGGGCGAAAATGGCGCTCGAGGCCGGCTGTGACGGCGTGATTACCTCCGGACGGGAAGTGGAAAAAGTAAAAGAGATTTCCCGCCACAAGCTGCTGGCCATCACGCCCGGAATCAGGCCTGATGGCTATCCGGAAGACGATCAAAAGCGCACCAGCACCGCGTCCTCGGCCATCCGCGCCGGGGCCGATTACCTCGTGATTGGCCGGCCGATCACCGGAGATGCCGATCCGCGCGACACAACACAAAAAATTGTGGCGGAGATGCAGCAGGCCTTTGACACGCTTCCGCAGCCTGTCTCCTGATACAATCCGCCTGAGTACGGCAAACGGCAAACTACTGTGGTTAGAATTCTGCTGATGATGATCGGTTTCGCGGTTTTTGTGGGCGCTTTTTTTCTTCCGGCGCTGGCCGGCGGAGCTGCCCCTGGTTATTTTTATGCGTGGATCACTCTGATCCTTCCCTGGGGACACGATGGCATGAACATGCTCCGCGAGCAGCCCATGCAGTACGCCGCTGTTCTGCTGGCCGGCCTGATCAATCCGCTGTTTCTCGTCACCCTGCCGCTGATCGCGTTTAAAAAGCTGCCTCGCGCCACGCTGGTGCTCTCGATTCTCGTGCTCCTCATGCTGCCTTCCTGCTGGGTGATCTTTCACCATGAGAATTTCCACCCTGGCAAAGGGCATTTCCTCTGGATCACCGGCATGTTGCTGGTGCTAATCGCCGGACGACTGGGCGCTGCCCGCACCGGGCCGAGCGGAGCGGCAGCGTGAGCTTCGGGCCGCGGTGCTCATGATCTGGCTCTACTGGATTTCCGGGACAGTTCTCGCCACTCTCTGGAGTATTTCGGTCATTCAGTCCGCGATTCATGCTCACGAACTGGCCGACCTTACCCGGACTGAATGGGAAGTTCCCGACGACACGGCGCTGCCTTCACTCACCATTGTTGTTCCGGCGCGCAATGAAGAAGCCGATGTGGGGCCGGCGCTTGAATCTCTGCTGCGGCTAAGCTACCCAACTTACCAAGTCATCGCCGTGAATGACCGCTCTACCGACCGCACGGGAGAAATCATGGAGCGCATCGCCGCCACTGCGCCCGACTCCAGGCTGAATGTCCTGCACATAAAAGAGCTGCCGCCGCAATGGCTCGGCAAAGCTCATGCCATGTGGCTGGCGGCGAGGCAGACCGAGAGCGAGTGGATCCTGTTTACTGACGCTGATTGCGTCTTCCATCCCGAATCCATGCGACGCGCGCTCAACTACGCGCGCAAAAGCAGGATTGACCACCTGGTGCTCTTTCCCGATATGCACATGCAAACCTGGGGAGAGCAGATGATGATCTCCTTTCCCGCGGTCATGGGCGGCTTTGGTTTTCATCGCTACTGGAAAATCAAAGATCCCAACGCAAAGGACCACATCGGCGTGGGTGCTTTCAATCTGATACGGCGACAGGCCTATGACGCCGTGGGCAGTTACGAAAAACTGCGCATGGAGATAGTGGACGATCTCAAGCTGGGCGAAGCGGTGAAGCAGGCCGGACTTCGCCAGGATGTGGTGTTTGGTCCGGAACTGGTGCGGCTGCGCTGGGGCCGTGGCGCTGCCGGGATTATTCGCAATCTCGAAAAAAACATTTTTGCTTTTCTCAAGTACCGCATCAGCCTGGTGCTGGCCCTTTGTTGTGTGCTTTTCTTTCTGGCCGTGTGGCCGTTTGCCGGGCTGGCGCTGGCGCCGGGCTGGGCCAGAGCAAGCTTTGCCATTGCCGTGGCCATGATTGCGGCGTCCTATATGGGTGTTTCCCGCCACATGGAAACATCGCCCTTGCTGTTCTTCCTGTGCCCCATCAGCGCCGTGCTGTTGATGGTGGCAACTCTGCGCTCCGCCTTTTTGGCCCTGCGCGACAATGCCGTTACCTGGCGAGGAACAAAGTATTCTCTGGAAGAGCTGCGCCGGGGAAGCTGAAACCATCAGCTCAGACGCGTGTGCGCAAATGAAAGATAAACTTCTCCTGCTTTCCTGGCAACAGTTTTTGCCACCAGCTGCGCTCTTCCGTCATTCCTTTTTCCGTGAGATACGCCTTTACGTCCAGATCGTGATTGAGATGCATGGGGTGCGCTTTAGTGGAACCCGCGGGAACGTCAAACATCATGCGGCCGCCAGGGACTAGAAGAGATGATAGAAAGCTGAGTTCACCCGGAAGATCGGGCAGGTGCTCCAGTACGTCAAAGGAATAAACGGTATCCAGGCCTTGCTTGCGGGCGGCAGCCGCCAGTTCGTCTTTGCTGCGGGTGATTTCGAGCGTCAGTCCGCGCTGCTGCGCCCGCCAGCGGGCGAAGGCCATGCTGGTTCCTTCCACGTCATAGTAGGTAACCGCATGTCCGCGCCGCGCAAGATCGAGCAACAGCTCGCCATTGCCCGCGCCGTAGTCGAGCACCGAACCGCGAGCGTAGCGCAGCACGCCGAGGTTGGAGCGTATGCGGCGGTACTCGAGGTTATAGGCGGAGATGGCAAACATGTATAACTCGGAATTTTGGCGATACCACTCCGCCATCTGCCCGGCATTGTCTTCCGCCGGGCTGGCCTGCTCCCAGTTTTTGGCCAGCTGCTGATTGCTGGTCAGCCAGAGATCGCGGATTTTTTCTTCTGTATAGCCGGTAAAATTCGCCAGCTCGCGCATGGCCGTCGCAATGTTCTTTTCGCTGCGCGACTGTGCGCGACGAACCAGCCACGCCGTGGCCGCCGCGACCATCGCCAGAGTCCCCGCGGCAGCGAAGATCGCATGGCTGTCCGCGCGCTGCTTAAAACTCAAAGTCAGCAGCGCCATCGAACTGGCAGTCACGGCCAAAGCCCACAGCCAGCAATATTTGCGACAGATCACAAGAGAAAGATGAGCTGTCCCGAGCAGCAGGACCACGGCCAGCAGCAGCGGCGGCTTGGCCAGAGTAAGGATAATCGCCAGCATCGCAAAATCCGTCAGCCAGAAATAGAGCCATGGAGAGACTGGCGGAGCCAGCATCCGGGCCAAAAAATTTGCTGCCAGCAGCCAGACAACCACGACCGCGATCATTAACGCTTCCCGCAGGCTGAAAACACAGAACAGGGTGAGGACCAGAGACGCGCCCAGGATTCTCCAGCGAATCTTTACCTGCCAGCGACGTGGTTTTTCCGGCAACACCGTTAAATGCAGGTAATCGGGCGTATAGAACAGTGACGCAATCAGCGCCGTGATCGCGAGGCCGAAAATAACCACGGCATACCGGGGCTGTGCGCCGGCGAGCCTCACGGTCATCATCGCTGCGGCGGCCAGGGCTGCGGCCCATAGGGCCGCCTGTATGCGGCTGTTCTTAAAATATTGCTGCTGGTCTGTGTAATTCATCTCGGATGCCGTTCCATGATAACCGCTCGCCTTCCGGGTACAATGCTCCGCATGAAATTGAACGGTAAAGTTGCGATTGTTACTGGCGGCGGAAGCGGTATTGGCGAAGCCGTGGCCTCGGCTCTGGCCCGCGAGGGCGCGAATGTGGTCATCTGCGGGCGTGACCGGGAAAAGCTGGAAAACGCCGCGAACAAGATCGGCCCCCGGTGCGTGGCCGTGAACGGCGACGTGAGCGATGCCAACGATATCCAGGCCCTGGTTGAAGCCACGCTGCGGCGCTTCGAGCGGATTCATATTCTGGTCAACAATGCCGGCGTGCTGCTTCCCGGCACGGCCGAGACCCTCAGTGAAGGCGAGTGGGACCAGACCTTTAATCTCAATGTACGCGGCGTGTGGCTGCTCTCCCGCGCGGTGCTGCCGCACATGCGCGCGGCGGGAGGCGGCTCCATCGTCAACATTGGGTCGGTGCTCAGCCTGGTGGGCGCAAAAAACCGCGCTGCCTACGCGGCGTCCAAGAGCGCGCTCCTCGGCCTGACGCGCGCCATGGCGCTCGACCACGCCACAGATAAGATTCGCGTCAACTGCATTTGCCCGGGAATGGTAGAGACCGAAATGGTCGCCCGCTTCAATCTGGACGAAAACGCGAAGCGTTATCGGCTGGCCATGCATCCGATAGGGCGCTTTGGCCGCCCGGAAGATATCGCCGGAGCGGCCGTCCTGCTGGCCAGCGATGAAGCTTCCTGGATCACCGGCGCGGCGTTTCCCGTGGATGGCGGGTATACGGCGATGTAGCTGCGCTTCCCCTAAAATCTCGAGCGCAGCGAGAGATCGCTATGGCCACGATAGTTTCCGAGGGTTCATCACGCCCGTGGCTCATGGTTCGTATAGCGACCCCTCGCTGCGCTTCGGGGTTTCAGAAAAAGTTCTATCGCGATGGCGTTGCTGCCGGCGCCAGGTTCTCTTCCGCGCGCACCGGTGGCGGCAGTTCTTTTTCTATCGGCTTGCGCGGGAACATCTGATCGCGCTCGGCCGCCATGTACACGAATGACGCCACAATCACCGCCATCTGCTTCAGATCATCGGACTGCAGGCGGTCATAGGTATCCATGTTGGAGTGGTGCGTGCGCGTTTCATACTCCAGCGGGTCCTGTATGAACTGGAAGCCGGGAATTCCCACCGCGTCAAACGAGAGATGGTCGGTGCCGCCGGTGTTGCGCATGGTGAGCGTATCCATGCCGAGGTCGCGGAAAGGCTTCATCCACGCTTCAAAGATCGGCTGCACGCCGGCGTTTTCCTGCATGTACACGCCGCGAATTTTGCCGGAGCCGTTGTCCACGTTGAAGTAAGCGGAAACTTTGGCCTGCTCTTTCGCCTGTTCCGGGGTCATGGTCAGGGGGCCGTTTTCGCGGGCGCGGACCGGAGGATCGCCCTTGCGCTCCGGCTCTTTATACTCTGGGCGGTTGCCATAGTGATGGATCACATACCATGACGAACCCAGCAGCCCCTCCTCTTCGCCGCTCCACAGGCCAATGCGGATGGTGCGGCGGGGCTTGAGGTCGAGCGCCTTCAGAATGCGCACCGCCTCCATCATCACGATGGTTCCCGCGCCGTTGTCGGTGGCGCCGGTGCCGGTGTGCCAGGAATCAAGATGCGCGCCCAGCATGACGACTTCATCTTTTTTGTCCGTGCCGGGAATCTCGGCGATGGTATCCCACTGAGTGGTGGCGTCGTCGTAAAAGGTGTTTTTGACGTTGATTTCCAGCTCCACCTCTTTTTTGTCGGCGAGGATATGCGAGATGCGGTCAAAGTGCTCAGCCGCCATGGTGAGCCAGGCAGTGGCCACGGTCAGGCCGGTCTTGTACGAGCCGCCCTGCTGCACAAACACCGTTCCGCCGCCGAGAGCGCCGCGGCTGCGGTCGATGACCACCAGAGGCTTCTCCTCGTCGAAGAACTTGCTCAGCTCGCGCGTCATACGCTGGCGCAGCACGAAATTACCGGGAGCATTCGCCGGGCCAGCGGGGACTGCGTACTGCTCCATCTCTTCGAGTTCCTTCTCGCTGTAGCGTTTGGCCAGCGGCTCGCTCGAAAGATTCTGCTCGGCATCGTCGCCGTAAATAACGATTTTGCCCGCCAGCTTGCCCTTGTATTTGGCCATATCGCGCGCAAAATCCTGCGGCGTGATGTGAATGATCACGCGGACAGCCTGGCCGCGCACCGCGTCCTGCGTTCCCGGCGTCCAGGCTTTGGGATACGCGATGAAAGTCGCAACGTCCGGCGAGGTCATGCGCACATTGCAGTATTCATTGGACCAGCCGCGCCCGAACGGGCTCCACGGCTCGAGGTGCGCATTGACCAGGCCAAATTCGGTGAGCTTGTCGCGCGTCCACTCATTGGCGCGCTTCATGTTGGGCGAACCGGTCAGGCGAGCGCCAATTTCTTCAAAGAGTCCGGTGGCCAGCTGCATGATTTTGGAGTTGTGAAAACCCTCATAGCGGATTTTCGAGATGGCTTCGAGATCGACCTTCTCTTTATCCTGGGCATGCAGCACCGCAGAACTGGAGATGGCAAGAACGATCAGGCAGAAAACAAAAAGTGCGCGGAAGCGGACAGTGTTCATTGAGTATCCCTCGCAGGCAATAAATTAATAAGGCGAGAAGTGTAATGCGGGGAGGCGGAACGGTCAATGAGTTCCACAGCGTGGACGATAATGCATGAATTAAACAATCAATGACTTCAAACGCATTTGCCGGGGACACTGCGCTAAACTAACTGGAAAACGAGGGCTGTCGTGCAAATTCAGCAGTTAACGATCAAGAACTTCAAGAAATTTAGAGAGTGCCGAACTGACTTCGATCCGCACTTTAATCTCTTCGTCGGCGACAACGCGACTGGCAAGACTTCGGTACTCGACGCCCTTGCTATCGCGATTGATTCGTGGTTCCTTGGCATGCGCACGGCCGAAAGAGCTGGCGGCATTGATCTGGATCAAATCCATCTCATCGCTGTTCCCCAACCCGATTCCACCACGTTCGAAAAGCAGTTCCCGGCAGTTATTGAGGTTAAGGGCTTGGTGCAAGGTCAACCGGTTGGGTGGCTCCGCGAACTACTCCGGGAAGGTGGCAAGACGACCACAGGCCGGACGAAAGAGATCGTTTCACTCGCGGAACAAGCGGATCAGGCAGTTCGCGAGGGTAAGGAAGTCGTGCTGCCTTTGATCTGCAGCTATGGAGCAGAGCGACTTTGGTACGAATCCTCGCACTATAAGTCAAAGAAGAAGGAAGGCACTACTCCCCGGCGTCCGTCGCGTTTCGACGGCTACCGCGACTGCACTGCATTCAATATTCAAGAGACCGATTTAATTACTTGGATGAAAGCCGAACTCTCGACAAGCAGGCAGCGTGGAGCTCCTACTCTTGCATGGAGTGCAGTGAAGGGCGCCATCCTTTCGTGCGTCGAATATATAACCGATCTATTCTTGGATGATCGCCTGAACGAATTCATTGTCAGGATGGAAGGTCTAGGCGATCAGCTATTCAGCAATCTGAGCGACGGCCAGCGCATCATGCTCACCCTGATCGGGGATCTTGTCCGACGCATAGTGATGTTAAATCCTCATCTCGGAGATAGGGCGCTGCTCGAAACCCCTGGTGTCGTTCTGATCGATGAACTCGATCTACACCTTCATCCCAAGTGGCAACGCCGCGTGATCCACGACTTGAAGAGGACCTTCCCATGTGTGCAGTTTGTCGCCACAACCCATTCACCACAACTTATCGGTGAGGCTCTTCCAGAGGAGATACGCATCCTCGAGAATGGTGGCGTTTTTAGGCCAAAGCGTTCGTTCGGCGTCGATTCAAGCGAAATTCTTGAAGAGGTCATGAAGTCCAATCGAAGGAATATCGAGATTGACCGCCTTCTCAAGGGCCTCTCTGAACTAATTGACCAGGAAGATATCACCAAGGCACGGCAGGTTCTGTCTCAAGTCGAGGCACGTCTTGGTCCGAATGATCCAGAGGTGACTGGCGCAAATACACTGATCAACCTCCTGGAATCGACGCGATGAGAAATATCGCCAAAGCTACAGAACCGCAAAGTCTGGCTGCGCATCGCGTGCAAACGCACTCTACTTACGACAACTACCGCGAAAGGCAGGAGCTCCGTGAGTCGCTAGTTCTAGAGCAACGAGGCTTGTGCTGCTACTGCCTGTGCCGTATCGTTCCGGTCGATCTGGAGATGAAGATCGAACACTGGCGATCACAAAAGCGCTATCCCGGTGATCAGCTCATTTACACAAACCTGCTCGGGGCCTGTAAGGGTGGCGAGAAACCAGACCCTAGTAATGTGCGCGACGTCGATCGCCACTGTGACACATTTAAGGGCGACAGGGACCTTTCATTGAACCCTGCGGTGGACGATGTCGAAAGTACCATCAGTTATCTCAAGGACGGACGCATCCGCTCCAACAATGCCGTTTTTGATGCTGAGCTGAGCTCGGTGCTGAACCTGAACACCTATGCAATGGTCAACCAGCGTAAAGCAGTGATCAACTCTCTCTTGCGGCTGTTGCCAAAGCGCCAAAACATGATGCGACAGGAGTGGGAAGAGGTTGCGCGCGACTGGAATGGCGAAGGTCACGAAAACGAATTGCGAGAATATTGTAGCGTCGTCGTGTTTTGGATCAGAAAGTACATGCTCCGGTAATACATCCCTTAGTTCGCCCCACAATTCACGCATGTGTGTTTCGGTAACGAAAAGTTTTAGTGCGAGTCTGCACGGGGATGGTTGATCAGCAAGTCCGGTTATGTGAAGTAACCGCGATTACCAAGTAACAGGCATCGCGCAAGTCGGGCTGATATGCTTGCAAAAAGGATTTTTGCACATGCCCTGTATTCGCCTACTTATTTCCCTGTTCCTCTTCAGCCTGCCTGTTCTTGCTACAGGCGCACAGGCGCAGCAATCCGCGCCGCTGGCTTCTTCTACTCAATTGCTTGTGGTGACCACCTCGGACTGGAATGCCGCCGGGGCCAGGCTGCAGCGCTTCGAGCGATTGGGGCATAAGCCGTGGAAGGCCGTAGGCGATGCGGTAACGGTCGTGGTGGGCAAAAACGGACTTGGCTGGGGAGCGGGAATTGTCCCACTGGAGCAGCTGCGGATTTCTCCGGACGATCCGGTAAAGAAAGAAGGCGATGGCCGGGCGCCAGCGGGCATATTTCACCTCAGTACGGCCTTCGGCTATGCACCCCGGAAGCAGTCAGTATGGAACATGCCTTACGTTCCTTTGACCCACTCAGTCGAGTGCGTGGACGACACCAGTTCGAAGTTTTACAACCGCATTGTGGACCGTGGCACGGTTGCGCCCGACTGGAACAGCTCCGAGCACATGCTGCGCGGTGACGAGCTGTATCGCTGGGGCATTGTGGTCGACCACAACAGCAGCCCGGTGAAGGCCGGTGTCGGCTCGTGCATTTTTCTCCATATCTGGCGCGGATCGGGGCAGGGGACCGTTGGTTGTACCGCCATGCCGCAGGCTGAGCTCGAAAAGATTCTGGGCTGGCTGAACCCAAAGAGAAATCCGCTGCTGGTGCAGTTGCCTGCCGCACAGTACGAGGCACTGAGAACTTTACTCAAGCTACCAAAACTTGGGCTTACCACTGATTTGCACTGATGAACACTGATTCGCGAAAGTGCAGATCGTTTAACCGCGGATTAACGCGGATATACGCTGATCAAACAAAAACCAATCAAGTTCTTCTTTCACGCCTGGGCCGGATTCTGAATCACACGGCACACAGACCTGGCTGCACTTTGTGCAAATCAGTGTTGATCTGTGTAAATCAGTGGTGAGAATTACCGTGCGGGGCGGGTGCGGAAGGAACGGACCAGGGTAACGATGAATCCGGTCACGGCGGCCATCAGGGCCACGGGCGCGGCCACTTTGAGGGCCATCGTCATATCGATTTGCTGGTGCATGGTTCTGCCGGCCACCAGCAGGACAATGCACAGGAAGGCCACGGAGATGAAGAAGCAGATCAGTCCCGTGACCAGCCCAATTCCCGCGCTCAAAATCAATTTGCCCATAATCTCTGTTTTTCGCTCTGTACGCTAGAATAACAATCGTGAGCCAGACTGCCAATGCCGGAGTAGGAATGCGTACAGCACAGGAGATCATCCGCGACGTGCGGATAACCCAGGCCGGGAACGGCATCTGCTATGCCTCAACGGGCGAGGTGGCGCTGCCCTCAAGCGAACTGGAGCGGATGGTCACCGCCGTGCCTCGCTCCATTGCCGCCGCGCTCAACCGCAAGGCCTTTTATTTTGTCCCACTTACTCTGGGTGATGGCGAAAAGACCCTGATTGCCGAGCAGTACGACAAAGAGCTTACGGACCAGGCCATCTGCCATCGCAACATCGATTCCGGAGACGCGCAGTGCGTCTTTATCTCCACCCGGCTGCTCGAAGACCGCTTTTCCATTGCGTTTGAGTTTTACATCAATGTGGCCCACGCTTTTGTGGATGTGGCCGGCGTTTCTCAGGAATTTGCCGACATGGCGTGGCAGCAGGCCACTGCCGGCGTGCGCGGAGAAACCAGCGTGGATGCCTTTGAGTTTCGCCGCCTGGCGCTGGGCGAAGGCCCCGGCGCGGGACGCACCGACGAAAAAGCCCGCTCCGATTACGCGGCCGCCGCATTTGCAGATGCCATCGCGGTGTATCTGCTTTCGTTGTGCCTGGACATCAATTACCACGAGCTGCGCGAGCGCGAGTATCCGCTGCTCGCTCCGCCCGCGCTGGCCGAGCGCCTGAACAAAGTTGCCGCGCTCTTTCCCCCCAATCCCGGCTTTCAATTCAATATTTTCTACCGGCGAAGGACCTGAAATTCTTTGCTTGAATCCCGGCCCGGTCTGAAGTAAGTTCCGGATATGAATGCAGCCACCTATATGTCCCAGATCGCCCAGCAGCTGGGGTCCATTTACTCCCCCAAATGCACCACTTTTAAGAACGATTACCGGTCCGGCAAGAAAGGCGCGGTAATCGGAGCGCGCAAAGGCTATCTGACGGCGCTCGCGCTCACGTCTTCCGGACGCACCTACGGCGGCACCAATGGATTTTCCCTGATGGTGCGCTACCCCAAATCGAGTTCCGCGCAGCAGATTACGGAGGCGCTTAAGAACCGGCCTGGCTTCTCTTCGTTCTTTGGCAAGAAGTCGGTCAAAGCCACTGAAGACAGCGTAGTGGTTTCCTGGACGTATTCGCTCGGCAAGACCAAACAGGAAGACGTGATTACTCTTCTGGATGCCGTGATCGAGGAAGTGAGCAGGTACGCGCCGGCTTTTACGGGAAAATGCGAGGACTGCGGCACGGCGGAGGCGCGTGAGATTACTCTGATGAATGGCGCGCCTGGATACCACTGCTCCGGGTGTCAAATGAGGATTGCCGCGGACAAGCAGCGTGAAGCCGATGAATACAGCGCCAGAGACGCCAACTATGTCCTCGGACTGGCCGCGGGTTTGTTCGCGGCAGCGGTCACGGGAAGCGCCTGGGGCTGGCTGATAGGCCTGGCGGAAGGCGACTCTGGCCAATGGTCGCCCAAACTGCACGCACTAGTCGGAGTTGCGATCAGCATTCCTATCTGCCTGCTGATGTTCAAGGTCATTGGCAAGCGCGATCGCGCGGGGCAGATCATGGCCGTGGTGCTTACGCTGGCCGCCAAATGGTGGGGGGACGCGATCTATTTCACCTACGTATTCATGCACTTTCAGAACGTGGCTTTTAGCTGGCCGCTGGTAAGCATCGTTTTGCGGCAATTCTTTGAGATCAAGTTTACCGACGGATGGCACATCTTTGTGACCATTTGCGACATCGTGATCGCCGCCGCCGTACCCTGGTTGCCGTGGGGAAAGCTGTTGACTTTCGTTCCGGTCTTTCAGACTATTCAGCCTGACGGTTCATTGATCCAAACGCTCACGCAGGGGGCTGTTGCCAGGTGATTGCTCATCTTCGAGGAAGGCTGCTCTCCAAGAATCCGAATCATACCGTGGTGGAAGCTGCTGGCGTGGGATATGAAGTGACCATCACTATTCCTACGTTTTCCGCTCTGCCTGCGCTGGGGAGCGAGGTCGCGCTCCACATACATACCCACGTGCGCGAGGATGCCCTGGCCCTGTTTGGTTTTCTGCGACCCGATGAGAAGCAGCTCTTTGAAAAGCTGATCAGCGTAAGCGGAATCGGCCCCAAGCTGGCCATCACCACACTGAGCGGCATGGCTGCCGAAAGCATGGTCTCGGCCATCCAGGGAAACAACCTGGCCGCGCTCACGCGCATTCCCGGCATCGGCAAGAAGACGGCCGAGCGCATGGTGCTGGAGCTACGCGACAAGCTGGAAGGTTTTGGCGCTGCGCCGAGCGAGGCGGCTGCCTCTCCGGTGGAAGAGGACGTGATTTCAGCCCTGGTCAATCTGGGATATCAGCGGCCGGTAGCGGAAAAAGCCCTGTTGCGGCTGGGCCAGAGCGAGGGCGAGACGTTTGAAGTTCTCTTCCGCAAAGCGCTGGCTGGGGTTGGCAAATAAGCACTGCGTTTCACTGATCCAGCAGTACACTTTCAGAAGAAAAATGCGACACCCGAGCAAAATCGCCCTGATTATCCTGTTGCTTACAGTGTTTCTCCACGCCGCCGACAAGAAGAAGCGGGGCGTGATCATGGTCAATCCTGGCCAGACAGCGGACCTGGAAACGGCAAAGATGGCCACGGCGCGGCAAAATTGTGAAAGCTGGGCGCTGGCCGCCGGCCTCGAGACGCTGCTGCGCCGGCAGGACGTAACTCTGGACCAGGATTACTGGATAGCGCGGCTCAATGGAGGCGGGTTGTGCCGTCCGCTGCCTGCGCTGGATTCACTGGCGGAGCGCATTAACCAGGAGATTACGCTGCCGGACACCCGCCACGTACGGCTGGAGCTGAACCTTTTTGTGGGAGCGCCGGTCAGCGCCGATCCTTTGATCAGCGGAATCAAAAATCAGCAGCTCTGGCTCCTGGTATGGCGCGGGCATCCTTACTATCTTACCGGAGCAACCTGGGACGAGCAGATCATGATCAACGGCCAGCGGTCCTTCGATGTGAAGGAATTGCGCCTGGCCGATACCTGGGCCAAAAAGCCGGACGTGGTGTTTCAGCGCGGCCGCGACGACCTGAGCGAGATTGATGGCGTGTTCACGGTCAGTGTGATTCCCCAATAGCTGCTATCCTGAGACGGGCCGCTGATGCACGTTTTCGCCCCGTGGAGTCCACCCTTTGGTCGCACTGGTAACTTCGAATCTTACAAACCGTCCGATGCGCACGGCGCTGAGCGTTCTGCTGATCGCCATACCGGTCACGCTCATGTTGACCCTGGTGGGACTGAGCCATGGCTTTGTGCAGGATTCAGGAGCGCGCAACCGGGGCACCGGCGCTGACATTATTGTGCGCTCTTCCGGCGTAGCTCAGTTTGCCATGTCCAACATGCCGGAAAAACTGGTATCGCGCCTGCAACAGGTGCCGCACGTTGCCCTGGCCACCGGCGTGGCCGGCCATCTGGTTTCCGGCTGGACCACCGTTTCCGGCATCGACGTGGATGCGTTTGAAAAGATGAGCGGCAAGTTCTACTTTGTGGCAGGCCACGGCTTTCAGCACGAAGACGATATTATTCTCGACACCTACTTTGCCCAGCAGCAGCGTGTCCATGCGGGAGGCCGGCTCAAGCTATTCAACCACGAATGGAATGTAGCCGGAATTGTGCAGCCAGGAAAGCTTTCTCACCTCTTCCTGCCATTGCACGTTCTGCAGAGCCTGGACGGGACACAGGGAAAGATCGCGCAGATCTACCTCAAACTGGATGACCCGGCCCATACCGCCGCGGTAGTGGAAGAAATCAAAAAGCTGCTGCCAGACTACTACGTGCTCCCTCTCGAAGAGCTGGTGAGTCTGACTTCGGTGGACAACGTTCCCTTTCTGCGCCCTTTTCTGAACGTGATTATTGGCGTGGCCGTGCTGATCGGCGCCGCCGTGGCCTCGCTCTCCATGTACATGGCGGTGATGCAGCGGACACGGGAAATTGGCATTCTGAAATCGCTGGGCGCGTCGCGCTACTGGATTCTGAGGATCATATTGCTGGAAGCGCTCTTTCTCGGTTTGGGTGGAAGCGCGCTGGGAATCGGGTTTAGTTTCCTTACCCGCTGGGCGCTGGAAAAGCTGGTCCCTGCCTCACTGCCCCAGGCGATTGTGTTTGGCTGGTGGCCCATTGCCGCAGGCATCGCCATGAGCGCCGCAGTGTTTGGCGCGCTCTATCCGGGAATGATCGCGGCCCGGCAGGACCCAATCGAGGCGCTGGCGTACGAATAACGGTACCGCTATTTCCCAATACAAAAACTGCTGAAGATCAAATTCAGAATGTCGTCCGTGGTGGTTTCGCCGGTGATGGCGTCCAGCGGACGCAACGCGCCGTAGAGATCGAGCATGATCATCTCGTGAGGAATACTGCCCTGCACGGCCCGAACCGCCGCCGCGAGGCTGGTAAGAGATTCTTCCACCAGGCGCTGCTGGCGGATGTTGGTGAGGAAGCCAGCTTCATGCTCGGCGCCGGAGCCGCCGGAAACGTGTTTGAGTATTCCGGAGCGCAGTGCGTCGATACCCTCGCCGGTGAGGGCTGAGGTCCGGAATACTTCCAGGCTGTGGCCATCGCCATTAAGGATGAAGGAACTGTTTTGCGCCAGATCGCATTTATTGGCGGCTATGAGAGTCCGACGATTTTTGCAGGCTTCCAGCAGGGCTTTATCCTGATCGTGGTCCTGATCGCCATGCGCCGCTTCGGCATCCATCACTACCAGGACCAGGTCGGCTTCGCTCAGCGCCTCCCAGGATTTGCGAATACCGATACTCTCGGCTTCGTCGGCGGAGAGGCGAATGCCCGCGGTATCCACCAACCGGAGCGGGATGCCGCCCAGCGCCACGGTCTCCGTTACCAGGTCGCGGGTGGTGCCAGGAGTGGCCGTGACTATGGCCCGATCACGCTCCACCAGACGATTGAACAGGCTCGATTTGCCCACGTTGGGCCGGCCGACAATGGCCAGCGTAAGCCCCTGATGCACCATTTTTCCATAGGCAAACGAGGCGCGAAGCTGCTCCAGCGGGGTTTGGATTTCCGCAAGACGGGCCAGAATTTCCTTTGCCGGCAGGACAGAGACATCATCTTCGGCGAAGTCGATGCCAGCTTCCATAATCGCAACCAGCTCTACTAGTTTCTTCTTCACCGGCTGCAGGCGTTTGGAAAGTGCTCCGTCGAGCTGCTGGGCGGCGACTTTGGCCTGGTAGAGGGTCTGGGATTCGATCAGGTCGCGCACCGCTTCAGCTTGCGTGAGGTCGATGCGGCCGTTGAGGAAGGCGCGCATGGTAAATTCGCCGGGCTCGGCCATTCGCGCTCCGCGCTCGAGCGCCAGTTCGACCACGCGCCGCAGCACCACTGGAGAGCCATGGGCGGAGATTTCGATTACATCATCATGGGTGTAAGAGTGCGGCCGGGCGAAGTATGTGATTACGGCCTCATCAATGCGCTCGCCGGTTTCCGGCTCAATCAGCTCCGCAAACAGAGCGCGGCCGGGGGCCAGCTCATGGCGCAAGCGGAGCAGCGCACTGCCAATGGTCCGGGCCTCGGAACCCGAGAGCCGCACTACACCGATTCCGCCGCGACCGGGTGGAGTGGCAATGGCGACAATGGTGTCGTCCAGATTCATGCTGGCAGTTTACGGGTACGCCGGCCAGGGGCGCAGCACGCCAAAAAATCAGCGGCGACGGGCAACTGGCGCAGGCGGCTTGTAGTTTTTTGGATAGAGCACGACATATCTGCGGCCACCTTCCCCTTCGCTCTGCGTGACCAGAGATTCGTGATCGTGAAACGCAAGGTGGACCAGGCGGCGCTCGCGGGACGACATGGGCGCAAAGGAATACGGAACACCGGTCCTCAGCACTTTTTCCGCCGCCACTTCGGCCGCAAGCTTTAGTTCCTGCTGGCGGGCGGCCCGGTATCCGTGGCAGTCGAAGCTGATCTGCTCGTGATCTTCCGCATGAAGGCGCATTGCCTCATGCGCGAGAATTTCGAGCGAGCGCAGCATCTCCGCGCCGCGCGCCAGCAGCAGATCGCTGTCCGGGCCGGCCAGTTCCACCTGAATGGCGGGCGCACCCTGGCTGATGGCGGACGCCGGATTCACGCTTATCCTGTATTTCAGCCGAAAGGCGCCTGAAGCAATTATGTTCTTCAGCAGGGAATCGATTTTTTTGGCCGACGCTACCTTGTCCTGAAGCATTGTATGTTCGCCTAAGCTGGCAGACCCGAATCGCGGATTATAAATCCGCGCGAGCTATTTTTTACGGCTGGCCCGGCGCTCCATGCTTTTGCGCACCTGCTGGCCGAATGCCGAACGGTTAATGAATATCTGCTGCACCCAGGCGACCAGATTGCTGATCGCCCAGTAAATCCCCAGGCCGGCGGGCAGATACCAGGTCATGCCGCCGATCATGAGCGGCATCATGAACTTCATCATTTTTTGCTGCGCCGGATCCATGCCGCTCGAGGGTGCATTTTGCTGGGTGAAGAACATGGATACCACCACGAAAATCGGCAGCAAATGCCATGGATCAGGAGAAGAAAGATCGCCGATCCAAAGCCAGTGCTCCAGGCGCATCTCGTAGGCGTTGCTCAGCATGGAGTAGAAGGCAAAGAGAAACGGCATTTGCAGCAGCATGGGAAAGCAGCCGCCCAGCGGATTCACGCCTTCGCGTTTGTACAGCTCCGACATTTCCTTCTGCATGTCCGCGCGGCGCGGGTCGGTCATGCTGTATTTCTTGTATTTTTCCTGAATGGCCTTCATCTGCGGCTGGATCTTCGACATTTTCAGCGCCGACTTCATGCTGGAAATGCGCAGCGGCAGCAGGACCCCGTTGATGATGAGGGTGAGAATGGCAATGGACCATCCCCAGTTCGGCACCCAGTGATCGTGGGTCCAGGTAAGCCAGGCAAACAGCGGCCGGGCGATGAAACCGAACATTCCGAAATCGAGCATGCCACGCAGGTCCGGACCACCGGGCTGCGCCGGAATGCTCTCCAGCAAGCCTACCGCTTTGGGGCCGGCAAAGAGCCGCTCGTGCGTGCTTCCGCGGGTGCTGCCCACGGCCACGCCCAGCACGGAGACTTTGGTCTTGTCCTCGTTCGGTTTAGCCGAATCTTTGGGCACTTCAATTTGGCGATGCAGAGTGACCGCGACCGTATCCTGGGGCGAAACCGGCATGAACGCGGCGGCAAAATACTGGTCGGAGGCCGCTACCCACTGAAAGGGGCCGCTGACGGTCTCTCCATCCGAGATCGACTTTTTGCCGGTGAGGAACCAGCCTGACTGCGCGGCCTTGCGCTGAATGTCACTGTTGCGCTGCCAGAGGATCTTTTCTGCCGTATAAGCGGCGGGCGAATTGGCGTCGCCAAAACCGCTCGGCCACCGCGGATACGCCTGCACCTTCTGGCCCTTGTATGTGACTTCTGTATCCACCGAGATCACATAGGACTCATCGAAGGTGAACTTCTTGCTTGCCTGCAGCTCGCTATCGGAGTATTCGAAAGTCAGAGTGAAGGGAGACTTTTGTGGGCCGGTGGCGCTGGCCACGTATAACACACTGTTCAGCTTTTTTTCGAGGTCCTTGTCGTAGGCAAAGAAGGAGAGGGGATAGCCTGTCTCCGCTACGGCTGCGGGATTGACCAGATCCACCTCGGAGTAGTACAGATAGCGATTATCCTGCTTCAGCACCCAGCTCTTAACGCGTCCGCCTTCATTGGTGAAGGTGATGCGGTAGAGGCCGGATTTAATGGTGGTGTCGCTTGCGGCCGCCGCTTTCTTAACCGGAACGCTGCCGACGGGCGCCGAAGGGCTTGCGGAAACAGAAGCTGCAACATCCGCCAGAGCCATGGGCGCGGAAGACGGCGGAACCTGCTGGACCTGCTGCGGCGCAGGCGTATTGGGCTTTTGCGGCTGTTTCGGCAGCAGATACTGCATGACGGCGATGCCGATGAAAATAAGAACAAAAACCACGACCAGACGCTTCTGTGCGTCCGGATCCTGCTGCGGATTGTGATATTCAGCCAATGGAAGTCTCAGTCGATTCTGGAAACCGGGTCAAACCCGCCGCGGGAAAGGGGATTGCAACGCAGCACCCTCCACACCGCTAACATGGAGCCCTTAAAAAATCCGTGACGCACCACTGCCTCAGCCGCGTACTCCGAACAGCCTGGAACAAAGCGGCAGGCGACCGGAAGCATGGGCGAGATCAGCGCCTTATAAAATTTCAGCAAAGCTGTAACCAGCCGGTTCATGCTTTTGTCTTTCGCCGCTGCAGGGCAACAAAGAGCTGCCCAACCTCAGAATCAAGCCGCGCAAAATCCATATCCAGCACAGACTTGCGGGGATGCAGCACCACATCCAGGGAACACTCCAGGTCACCTAAATGGCGCCGCACCGCGGCGCGAAGTCTGCGGCGAATCCGATTGCGCTGCACTGAGCCGCCCAGCACTTTGCCCACGGTAAACCCCACGCGCGGGCCAGCCTGGTCTTTGCGGTCACGGTAATACACGGTGAGGTTCCCGGAAAAGTGTCTTTTCCCTTCCTTGTACACGGCCTGAAAATCTGCGTGCTTTAGCAATCGTGAACTCTTCAAGAACTTCCATGACTGGGCTTTCTTAACATTCACGGCTGGCGCGGGAATTTGTGAACCGGGACTAGTCGCGGAAACCTGGACTCACCGAAACGCGCTTACGCCCTTTGGCGCGGCGGCGGGACAAAACGGCCTGTCCACTTTTGGTTTTCATTCGTGTGCGAAAACCGTGCGTCTTGGAACGATGGCGACGGTTGGGTTGAAACGTGCGCTTAGGCATGAATGCTGCTGCTCCTGCTCAGAAATTAGTCTCAAGGGCAAACGTAGAGTATAAAGGAATCGGGGCCCTTCGTGCCACCCCCCCCTGCCCCGGAAACCAGTGTTGTCATTGCGGGTACATATTCGGCGCCTGTCCAGTCCGCCTGTGGCAATGGCGAAATCCCGCCACTCATCTGCCCTCAAAACATCGACGCAGCCAATAACTCCAGCAGTGACGGATTCACGGATCGACGGCTGCCACTTTATCCAGTATAGATTGGGCTGAGCTGAATGTTCCGTAACCATTGGGACGCCAGCAAAAAAATTTGACCTTGAACAAGATGCACCATTCCCGCGGCATGTGCGCAACTAACTGCTTGATGAGAAAACCTTTTCCTGAGTTTAATGAAGAAATTCTGCTGAAAATTTTTGTGTGCAGCTCATTCCCAGGGGAGAAAGGAACATGCTAGTATGCCCACCAGTGATTTGGTTTTTTGAGCTGCACAATGCCCGCTGCTTCCGGGAAATCGTGGCCGAAGCAGTATCCAGATAAATCAAAGAATAAATTCGGGGCCTCCAACGGCCTGGGACAAAATTACGCATGTCACTATCAGCGACCGCTGGCGCTGCCGGGAATCCATGGTTGCGGATTCTCTCCGCGCTGGAACGTAAGATTACGCGCCTTTCGTACGACACGTGGCTCAAACCCACACGCTTTAGCCACGCCAATGGCAAGACCATTTTTGTGCGCGTGCCCACGCCGGAATTTCGTCATATTGAAGACAAGTTCGGCGACCTGATTCAGGAAGCCCTGGAAGTGCTTGCCCTTGAATATGAAGACGTTAAGTTTGTGACTGCGGAGGATGACCCAACCGCAGCGGTCCGGCCGGCGGATGGCTTTCCTCCGGTATCCGCCTCCGGTGTTCCGGCATCGGCAGGAAAGCAGCAGCGATTTGACTGGGACTCGGCCGCGCAACTGAGTCCGAAATATACGTTTGAAGCATTTGTCATCGGCGCCGGCAATCAGTTCGCTCACGCCGCATCGCAGGCCGTGGCGGAACGGCCCTCCAAGGCCTACAATCCGCTTTTCCTCTATGGTGGCGTGGGAATGGGCAAGACGCACCTCATGCATGCCATTGGCCATGAGATGAAGCGGCGCCAGCCGGAAGCTTCCATCTGCTACGTCTCCAGCGAGAAGTTCACCAACGAAATGATCAACTCGCTGCGCTACGACCGCATGACCAGCTTTCGCGACAAGTTCCGCAACGTGGACCTGTTGCTGATTGACGATATCCAGTTTCTGGCCCAGAAAGAACGTACCCAGGAAGAGTTTTTCCACACCTTCAATGCGCTGCATGAATCGATGAAACAAATCGTGATTGCCAGCGACCGTCCGCCGAAAGAACTGGCAGAGATAGAAGATCGCCTGCGTTCGCGCTTTGAGTGGGGCCTGATTGCCGACATTCAGCCGCCCGATCTGGAAACCAAAGTCGCCATTCTGCAAAAGAAAGCCGAGTCCGAGCGGCTCTCCCTGTCTACGGAGCTGGCGCTCTATATCGCTTCCAACGTGCGCACCAACGTGCGCGAACTGGAAGGAGCGCTGATCCGGCTCATGGCGTATTGCTCACTGACCGGGGCGGAGGTCAGCATGATGACCGCCCAGCACGTGCTTAAAAACATCATTGATTCGCAGGCGCGCAAGATCAGCATCGACTCCATTCAGCGGAGCGTGGCCGAGGAGTTCGGGCTGCGCGCCTCGGAGATCAAGGCCCGCAGCAATTCGCGCGCTATTGTTTTTCCGCGCCAGGTGGCCATGTATCTGGCCAAGCAAATGACGGAAGCCTCGCTGCCGGAAATTGGACGCCAGTTTGGCGGCAAGCACCACACCACGGTGATGCATTCCATCGCCAAGATCGAGGAGCAGCGCCAGGCTGACAAAGATTTAAACAGGCTACTGACCAAGCTGATGGAAACGTTAAGTAATTGAAAGAACATGGAAAGGGCCGTCCAGAAACCCGGTAATCCTGATTTACAAAGCTGGGCCCTGTGGAAGGATTGTGGGAAACGTGCAAAAGCTGTCCGATTTGCCGAGTGATGTCAAGTTTTCATGGCGGGGCACAGAATGGAAGACCAGAATTCCAGCAGGCCGGGGCGGACAGGAAACTGTAAACTAAGCAGTTACGGTCAATTCCCACTTTTCCTCAGGCATCGACTACTACTACTGTATTAATTTAGATTTTGATATATAAGTTAGAACCGCAGTTACGAGAGGGAGCAAAATTTATGCCGTCCTCCGCAGGCACTGAGGCGGGAGCCACAATGGAAATTACCGTTAGCAAAGCGGATCTGCTGAAAGAACTCACAGCGACTCAGGGTGTGGTGGAGCGCAAGACCACGATCCCCATCCTGTCGAACTTTTTGTTTGAAGCCGCGGACGACCGGCTGCAGATCACCGCTACCGATCTGGATCTCAGTTTGCGGACCTCCTGTCCGGCGAAGGTGAAGAAGGAGGGATCGTGCACCATCCCCGCGCGCAAGCTTTACGATTACGTGAAGCTGCTGGGCGATGGCGAGATTGGGATCAAGCTGCTCGACAACCACTGGGTGCAGATTCGCAGTGGCCGTTCCAACACCAAAATGGTGGGCATGGCGCGGGCGAATTTTCCGGCGCTGCCGCAGTTTCCCGCGGAGTCCGCGATTGAGCTTCCCGCGCAGGTGCTGCGCAATCTGATCGCGCGCACGATCTTCTCGATTTCGAGCGAGGAGTCGCGCTATACGCTGAACGGGGCGCTGCTGGTGCTTAAGCCGGAGTCGGTGACCATGGTGGCGACCGACGGGCATCGTTTGGCGTACATCGAGCACGTGAATTCAAAATTTCCCGTCAGCGGCGAAATGAAAGTGCTGGTGCCGAAGAAGGCCATGGCTGAATTGAGCACGCTGCTGACCTTGCCTGATATTCAGAGCGTGGAGTTCGCCCGGGACGAGTCCACGCTGTTCTTCCGCTGCGGCGGCCGTCTGCTTACCTCACGCCAGCTTACCGGGCAGTTCCCGAATTATGAGGCCGTGCTGCCGCGCGACAACAATAAGTCGGTCACGGTGCACTGCGACGACCTTTCCCGCGCGGTCCAGCGCGTGGCCCAGTTCGCCGATGAGCGTTCCAATGCCATCCGCATGAAGGTGGAAAAGAACGAGCTGAAGATTTCGTCGTCCAATACGGAAACGGGGGAATCAGAGGACTCGATTGAGACGAGTTATACCGGCGATGCGGTGATGATCGGCTTCAATTCACAGTATCTGCTCGACTTCCTCAAGGTGGCCGGCACGAGCGACGTATATTTTGAATTCAAGGATTCGCAGTCCGCCGGGCAGCTGCGCCCCGCAGACGCCGCCGACAGCGAATACAGATACCGCTATATCGTGATGCCCATGCGCATCTGAGTCGGAGACTTAAAAAGCTGCAGAAACAAAACTGGCCGGACAATTGTCCGGCCAAAGTTTTTAGGTGAAAAGTGCTTTATTCAGTCATTTTGCGGGCCAGAATACGCTCGACCGTCTGCTCGACACCGGGGATGAAGGAGTCGGCAAAACTCATGGCAGGGGCGGGGCCAAAGCCATGGCTGGCGAGTGTATCGTTCCAGCGCTGGAGGATGAGGCGCTTGGGAGCGTCCTGCAAGGTCTTTATTTTTCTTTCGGATAACATGAAGCCCACTACCCAGAAAACCACCACACCATTCAGCAAAGTGTCGTACGTAAGTTCAAGACTGGTACGCCAAGCCAGAAAATGTTCCAGCAAATACCAAAGGCTCAACCGCAGCACTGCAGATCCACCCAATCCCGCCGCAAGATACATTCCACGGTTCATCCAGGAAGCCCCAAGCCGCTTCTCGAAAAGCAACATGAGAAAGAGCAAGCCGCATTGCATGAGCAAAATGCAACGATTAATCAGGAAAATTGCGGCGCAGACCTTAGTTGCACAACTGCCGTTGGTAGCGAAGGCGGCAAGAAGCGAGATAACAAACAGAAAACTACCAGCCCACAAGAAGAGCATTTTGGCGAAGTCCCTTAAGGCAGAATAGGGCTTCATTACATGGGTAACCGACTCATACAAAACAGCAAAGCCCAGCAACGTACTTAGTGCCGTTACTGTCCAATAGGCGTAAAAATACTGTGCGTACGACCAAGTCACTGCCACAAGCAGGAAAGCCTGGGTCAGGGCAGAAAACGCAATGTAGTTGCAGAAAACAGGAAATTCAGACCTGCTCTTCCGCACGAGCATAAGCCCGAACAAAAATAATTGCAGAACAATACAGACACTTTCCAAAACCCATTGTGCGACGGGCATGTGCATTTCGTTGCTTGCCTCCAAGAAGAGAATGAGCATACCACTCCCTTTGGACGCATCACAAGCACCCAACAGTACAATTAACCAAAAAGTTACTCATAAATGTTGCGCAACTTATCGGTTGGTTGAAGTTGTATTGTAATCTGCTAACTATTTTATCAATGCATGTTCCCGTCAATGGAGTTCATTCCTGGAGGAGGTGGAGGACAAGAAGGACAATCGAGGGGCAGTGGTGTTGCTGCTGCAGCCGGCATGGTTCCGCTGCTGGCTGAAACGCCAGCATAAATGCCGAACAGAGTCATTCCAAGTAGACATGAACGAAGAAGCGCTTTCATTAGGGGGTTTCTCCTGTTTCAATTTTGGGGAAATTTGGTTACCGATTACTTATGTAACCTTACTTAAGTAACCATTAATTATGAAGAAGTATAAATCGTGAGCGAGGAAGTTGCCAAATGCCGTATGGTCAGCGAGATTTTAGGAAAATGGAAGAATAAAGGGGGGGACTTTCGGGGCCGGAGGCTCGGCAGCTCTGAGATAACGTCTCCCCCTCTGAAAGACGTTGTAAAACCAGCCGAAGCCTCCCCTTCCCCGGTGGTCCAAGGAGCCGACCAATTACTGCATTGTCCCGACAATAGCCGTGGGTCCCTCGGAAAGTCTTTAGCTGGAGTTCAATTCATTATCAGAATTATCAAATTGGGCCTATTTACCTTCCAAATTTCATATATCCGATTCCATTTCGGCTTTTTGAACGGACGTGGCAAGATTATGATCAAGCAGCGTTCCCGGAACGGGACTTTCCCAGGTCTTGCGTGATCTTGCAGTTGTAATGATGGATGAGAAGGCGAAAATTTACTCTTTTGGCGAATTCCAGCTGGTGCTGGAGGAGCGCACCCTGCTGCGCGGGGGAGAGTCGGTGGCCTTGCAGCCCAAATGCTTTGACACCCTGGCTTATCTGGTGGAAAACAGCGGGCGGGTGCTTGAAAAAGACGAGCTGATTAAAACTCTGTGGCCGGACAGCTTTGTGGAAGAGGGCAATCTGGCGCAGAACATCTTTGTGCTGCGCCAGGTGCTGGGGGACGACCGCAACGGCCACAGCTTTATCAAGACCATTCCCCGGCGGGGATACAAGTTTGTGGCTCCGGTGGCGCTGGCGGAGCCAGCCAGTGGAAACGGTGTGCCGGTGGCGTACTGGGGGCAGCACAGCCCGTTTCGCAGCCTGCGGGCATTCGAAGCGGAAGATTCCTGGCTGTTTTTTGGGCGGGAAGCCGAGATTGGCGAGCTGCTGGAGTGTCTGGGGCGGTCGCCGGTCCTGGTGGTGGCGGGGAATTCGGGTTGCGGAAAATCGTCAGTACTGCGGGCTGGGCTGGTTTCCGCGCTGAATGAAGGTGAGGGACAAGAGGCGGCATGGCGTATCGCCGTGTTTCGCCCTTCGGCCAATCCGTTTGATTATCTGGCAGAGGTCCTGCCGGGCTTGTTGGCGCCCGAGCTGAGCGCCAAAGAGCAGGCGGAGTTGATTGCAGACTGCCGCAAGCGATTCCCTGCCGACGAAAACGCCCTGCGCGATGCAGTAAGCGCGCTGGCTGGCGCGAACAGGACGGAGGCCGGGCAGACGCGCGTGCTGCTGGTGGCCGACCAGTTCGAGGAAACCTTCACTCTGACCGCGAGCAAAGAAACCCGAGATCGTTATATCGATTTGCTGCTGGCTGCGGCCCGTCCTCACGGGCCAGTCCCGGTGCATCTGGTGCTGGCGCTGCGGGCCGACTTTTACGCCAATTGCCTGGAGCTGGCGGCGGCGCAGGCCGAGCCGGGCCTTATCGATGCCTTGCTGGAAGATGCGGGTGAGGAGCCGGGCAATCTGGCGCTGCTGGAGCACGCGCTGGGGCAGCTGTGGAGCAAGTGCGGCGGATTTGGCCGCAGGCTGACCAACAGCGCCTATGCGGAGATTGGGCGGCTACGCGGAGCACTGGGCCGCCATGCCGACGAGGTCTATCACGGTTTGCGCGATGAGGGCCAGAAGCGGTTGGCGCAGAGGATCTTCCTGGAACTGGTGACAGTGGGAGAAAACGCCGGCGTGCAGGACACCCGGCGAACTGTACGGAAGAAAGATCTGCTGGCCCTGAATGGTACGCCGGAAGAGACGGAGCAACTGCTGGCAATGCTGGCTTCGAGCCGGCTGATTTCGACCAGCGGCGAAGGCGAGGATGCGTTTGCCGAGGTGTCTCACGAGGCGCTGATTCGCGAGTGGCCGCTGTTGCGGGAGTGGATTGCACAAAACCGCGAGGAGCTTCGCTTGGAGCGCCGGTTGCTGCAGTCGGCGGAAGAATGGCAGGCGCTGCATTGCGATTCCGGCGCACTGCTGCAGGGTGCTCGCCTGGCCCAGGCCGAGGAATGGCTGGCCGGGCAGGTAAACGCATCGGCGCTGGTGGGTGAATTCGTCCAGGTAAGTGTGATCGCCAGAGAGGCAGCCGAACAGAAGAAGCTTGCCGCGAGAAAGCGGGAAGTGGTACGCCTGCGCTGGTTTGCGTCCTCTCTGGCTGTGCTGTTTCTCATTGCCGCAGGAGCAGCTGTCTTTACTTATCACCTGCAAAAATTGGAAAGATCACGGGCAATGGCGGCGCAGGCACAAGAGATGCTTGGCCGCGACCAAGGACAGGCATTCAATGTGGCAATTCATGCCTGGCAAACAGCAAAGACTGAGGAAGCGCGGCTTGCTGTTCTGAAAGCATTTCCACAGTCGCTGGCCAGACTGACTCATAGTGATGCTATTGCCAGCATTGCATTTTCTCCCGATGGAAAGCGTATTGTAACCGGCGGCTATGATCACTTGGTGAAGGTATGGAGTGGTGTGGATGGGCACCTTTTAGTGTCGCTCACCGGTCATACGGAGGAAGTTCTAAAAGTTTGTTTTTCGCCTGACGGCAGACTCATCGCTACCGCAAGCAGTGACCACACCGCGCGTATATGGGACAGCCAGAGTGGCAGTCTTATAAGAGTCCTGCGCGGTCATGATGATGCGGTCACAGGAGCAATATTTTCTGCCGATGGCCAACAGATCGTGACTGCCAGCAACGATCATACTGCACGGGTTTGGAGCACTGCCGACGGCAGGCTGCTTTTCAATCTAAATGGGCATTCGGCTGATATTGGAAACGCCGTATTCTCGCCTGACAGGCAGAAAATTCTTACGACCAGCTACGACCATACGGCAAAAATCTGGAACAGCAGCAATGGTCGATTAATAGCCTCACTTAATGGCCATACTGGCGAAATTATTTATGGAGAGTTTTCTGCTGACGGCCAGAGAATCGTGACCTGTAGCTGGGACCACACAGCGCGTATCTGGAGCAGTGTTGATGGACACTTACTGGCTACTCTTCAACATGATGGACGAGTTACGTCAGCAGTGTTTTCTCCCGACGGCGAGCGCGTCGCCTCTGGTAGCCTTGACCATACAGCCAGAATTTGGAACGGCAGGGATGGCCGCCAGCTCGCAATTTTGAAAGGCAAGCAAAGTGGCATAATGCAGGTTCGGTTTTCTTCCGATGGCCGCTACATTATTACCAGCAGCGAGGATAGTACAAACTGGTTGTGGAACAGCTGGAACGGCCGTGCGCTCGCTGTTTTGGAGAGTTCCGAAAGAGAGCGCCGTTATTCCACGATGACACAACACGGACATCAGCGGTCATTTCTCATCGACTCGGTATTTTCTCACAACGGAGAACGCATCGCTGCAATCACAGGTGGTCAATCAGCGCAATTGTGGAATACTACAGCGTCGGGGCAGTCCCTGTTTATCCTTCAAGGTCACACTGGGGAAATAATGAGCGCTGAGTTCTCTCCCGATAGTCAGCTCATTGCTACCGCCAGTGTAGACTCTACTGCGCGTGTTTGGAGCAGTGCTAATGGCAGCCTGGTTACTGTGCTTCAGGGGCATGCGAATGGACTTGGAAGCGCAAATTTTTCAGCGAATGGGCGTTACATTTCTACTGCTAGTGCCGATAAGACAGCACGTATATGGGAGACTTCGACCTGGCATTTACTTTGTGTTCTTCGTGGACATACTGATCAAGTTTGGCGTGCCGTATTTTCTCCTGTTGCAGAACGAATTGTGACGGCGGGTGGCGATTCTACAGCTCGTATATGGCGCCGATCTGATGGCGAATTACTCACCACGCTCAAGGGGGGCGGTATTTGGCGTGCCAGTTTTTCTCCCGATGGTAAGGTTATTGTGACGACAGGACGTGATAACACAGCTCGGTTGTGGAACAGTGCTGATGGCCAGTTATTGGCTACACTTGAAGGATCTAGCCCTCCACTTTGGGTAGCAGAGTTTTCTCCTGACAGCCAGCGTATCGTCACTGCGGGTTCGGATGGAACTGCGCAAGTGTGGAGAACTGCAGATCACCGCTTGCTTATGACTCTTCGTGGCCATAGTGGCCTGATAGGGCAAGCGGCATTTTCTGCGGATGGCCAGCGTATAGTTACAACGAGTGCCGACCATACCTGCCGGGTATGGAACAGCAGCGACGGCCAGTTAGTAGCAATTCTTGAAGGGCATACAGACCGCTTCCATGGCGTTCAGTTCTCTCCCGATGGCCAAAGGATAGTCACTGCATCACTTGACCATACCGCACGTGTTTGGGATAGTGCTACTGGCCGTTTACTGGCTATCCTGCCTGGGCATACTGATCGTGTTTTCGATGTAAGATTCTCTCCCGACGGTCATAAGATACTTACTGGGAGCTGGGACCGGACGGCTCGTGTATGGCGCGTCCTTACGCTGGATGATATCGAAAAAATGTTATATCAATAACAAAGCCACTTTCCTGTTGTATGTTCGCTCTTTATTTGCTATGCTATTTTCAGTTTCGCCGCAGTCGGATGGATTTCCGGGTGCGGCTTTCGTGTTTTTGGGGAGTGATCTTTTGGGTGGCCATTGGGTCGAGTTGAGTTAAGCCATTTGTTTTCCTAATTGACGCGGGGGAGGGGGGTATCCCTATGGGGGGTACGGACCGGGCAGATGGCTGACAGAACAGACCGGGAGGATAGCTGACAAGAACACTTACCGCGGATTTGCGCTGATTGGCGCGGATAAGAATAAAGGCCCACAGCCGAGGGCGGCTGTGCCACATATGCTTGGGCAATTCGCGTATTCCGGCTTCCGCCTGGATGCTTTGAGCAGGGCCGAAAGGGGCTGTTTCATGGTACAATTGACGTTGGCGCAACACCATTAAATTATTGATTTTTCAGTAACTTGGAAGCCATGCGGAGTTCCCGAAAGCCGAGTCTGCAACCGGCAAAAATTTGTGCCCCAAGAGGAGTTTGAGTGGCCGCAAAAGAATCCACAGCAATCCTGAATGAGCCTGTCCAGCAGGCGAAGAGCAGCAAGGAAAATGGCAACCGTTCCTATACCGCCGACGACATAAAGGTCCTCGAGGGAATGGAGGCCGTGCGCCTGCGTCCGGCCATGTATATCGGCTCGAATGGCGAGATGGGGCTGCATCATCTGGTCTACGAAGTAGTGGACAACTCGGTGGACGAGGCCCTGGCCGGTTATGCCACGCACATTGAAGTGCTCATTCACATTGACAATTCGATCACCGTGATCGACGACGGCCGCGGCATTCCCGTGGACGACATGGTGATTGACGGCCAGAAAGTCCCCGCGGCGCAGGTGGTGCTTACCACGCTCCATGCCGGGGGAAAGTTCGACAGCTCCAATTACAAAGTGTCCGGCGGTTTGCACGGCGTGGGTGTTTCCTGCGTGAACGCGCTGAGCCATCAGCTGGATCTGGAGATCTGGCGCGAAGGCCATGTGTGGGAGCAGAGCTATTCCAAGGGCAATCCGGTCAGCAAGCTGCACAAGACGGGCACCACGAAGAAGCGGGGCACGAAGGTCCACTTTCTGCCCGACAAGGACATCTTCACCGCTACTGAATATAACTTTGACACGCTTGCGCAAAGGCTGCGCGAGCTGGCCTTCCTGAACAAGGGCCTGCAGATCACGCTGACCGACGAGCGCCAGACCGACGCCAAGACGGGCGAAGCCAAGCAGCATGAGTTCAAGTACACCGGCGGCATCGCCGAGTTCATCAAGCACCTGAACCGCGGCAAAACCGTGCTGCACGACAAGCCTATCTACATGGAAGCCGAGCGCGATAACGTGAGCATGGAGATTGCGCTGCAATACAACGACGGCTATTCGGAGACGGTCTTCAGCTTTGCCAACAACATCAATACGGCGGATGGCGGCACGCATCTTTCCGGTTTCCGCACCTCGCTGACGCGCACCATCAACAATGCCGGACAGCAGCTTGGCCTGTTCAAAGATGTAAAAGAGAACCTTACCGGCGATGATGTGCGCGAGGGGATGGTGGCGGTGATCAGCGTGAAGCTGTCGCAGCCCCAGTTTGAAGGCCAGACCAAGGGCAAGCTGAATTCCGATATCGCCGGCGTGGTGCAGGCATTTGTGAACGAACGGCTGGGAGCGTTCTTTGAGCAAAACCAGACGGTGGCGCGCAAGATCATCAACAAAGCGATTGAGGCCGCCCGCGCCCGCGAGGCGGCGCGCAAGGCCCGCGATCTGACGCGCCGCAAGGGCGCGCTGGATGGCGGCGGGCTGCCGGGCAAGCTGGCTGACTGCTCGGAACGCGATCCGAACCGCTGCGAGCTGTTTCTGGTAGAGGGTGAATCGGCCGGTGGCACGGCCAAGCAGGGCCGCGACCGCAGGTTCCAGGCGATTCTGCCGCTCAAGGGAAAAATTCTGAACGTGGAGAAGGCACGCTACGATAAGATGCTGAGCCACGAGGAAATACGCGCCATGATCACGGCGCTGGGCACGGGGATTGGCAAAGACGACTTTGATCCCGCGCGTCTGCGTTACGCCAAAGTAATTCTGATGACGGACGCCGACGTGGACGGTTCGCACATCCGCACCCTGCTGCTTACGTTCTTCTTCCGCCACATGAATGAGCTGATTAAGCGTGGCAACGTCTATATTGCGCAGCCGCCGCTCTACGGCCTGAAGAAGGGCAAGTCACAGCAGTACATCAAGGACGACCGCGAGTTCGTGCGGGTGATGATCAAGCGCGCGTCCGAGGGCATGAGTGTCCGCTATGGAGATGGCGCGGCGAAAATCGAGGGCTCGGCGCTGGCGAAGTTTATGACCACGCTCGATGAATATCTGCGCTTCTTTGAAAAAGTGGACAAGCGCATTCGCTGCGCGAAGGTCACCGAGCTGCTGCCGCGGCTGGGACTTGCCCAGCGCGACGACTTTGAAGGCGATAAGAAGACGCCATCGAAGAAGATTCAGGAGCTGGAGAAAGCCGTGGGCAAGCTGCAGAAGGACCTGCAGCTCAAGTCGGTCTCGCCCTTCTTCGACGAAGAGCACAACCTGTGGGGCGTGCACTTTACCGACGCGCAAGGCGCGGAGCGGAAGCTGGACTGGGGGCTGGCGTCCACGCCGGAGTACCGGCAGATGACCTCGAAGTTCAAGCAGATTGAGCAGTTCATGCAGCCGCCGTTTATCGTGGAAGTCGCGGGCAAGAACGTGGAGGAAAATACCGCAGATCTGAGCGATTCCGAACGCGCGGAACTGGAGAAGGCGGCGCAGAAGTCCACCAAAGCGACGATCCGCCGCACCAAAGCGGAGCCCGTGGTGGTGGAAAAGCACACAGCAGGCGAGCTGTTTGAGTACATCCTGAACGAAGGCCGCAAGGAATATACAGTGCAGCGCTACAAAGGGCTGGGCGAAATGAGTTCGGAGCAGCTTTGGGAAACTACCATGGATCCCGAGCGCCGTACGCTGCTCTCGGTAAGGGCCGAAGATATTGAAGCGTGTGAAACCATCTTTACCACGCTGATGGGCGAAGACGTGGAGGCGCGCCGCAAGTTCATTGAAGAAAACGCGCTCGATGTGAAGAACCTGGATATCTAAAAATTCAGGTGTAGCGATTATCTGGCAGGCGAAACTGGCTGCAGGCCGGTTTCGTCGGTCACTGTAAGATCGCGCTTTTTGGACGGATAGATTTTGAGCACGGCTATCGCCATCAGTACCAGCAGCAGCAGAGTAAGTGCGCTGCCTTCTGGTCCCACGGTTCCTCCGCTGAGCCACACGGGACCGGCGATGTGGGGGTTCAGCAGATGCCCCGGCAGTTGGTAGCCGCTGTCATTCACGCCATAGAAGTAAGACTGTCCCCAGTCCCATCCGGCGTGCGCGCCAATGGCCAGCCAAAGATTGCCGGTGCGCCAGATGGCAGCGCAGGCAAAAAGCGCGAACAGGGCCACGCTGATCAGGCCGATGCGGGTTTCGCCGTCGTTGGGGGCATGAGCCATGGCGAACAGTATGGCCAAAATAACGGTAGCCGGCCAGAAGCCGATTCCCTCGGCCAGCGTATAAAGCGCATAGCCGCGGAAGAAAAATTCTTCAAACAGGCCGACCGTGAGGAAGACGAAGGCCCAGAGAATGCCCCAGATCAGGATTTGATTTCCATGAAGGGCCATACCGCCAAAGTAAAAAACATGCAGCGCACGCAGCACCAGCAGCAGAACGGTAAGCGGAAGAAATCCCCAGAAGATGTAACCCGTGATGAATCGCCGCAGAGCCGGTTTTTCAAGGGGCAGGCCATAGACGCGCATTTTGCGATGCTCAATCCTGCTCATGATCCAGGTGAAGAAAAGCACGATCAGAAAAACTATGATTTCACCGACCATCTGGCCTACGGGCAGAAAATAGCTATTAAGCTGCGCGGGGGCTGGCGCAGGGCCAGTGCTTTGAACCGCTCTTTGCAGCAGGCGGATGACAGCCGTGTAGCCAAAATAGACCGTCGCCAGCATGCTCACAAAGATCAGCAGACGCCAGCCGGGGCGCAGACCATGCTCATTGAAGAAAATCACATTGCGCCGGGGCGGCGCAGGTAATTCGATCACGGGAAATTGTTCAGGTTCCATCGCAGTAATTGGATGAAGCAATAGAACTTTAGCAGAAAGCAGGAATGTTTCGAGGCTCGAGGTTTGGGAACAAAACGGGCTTCCGAGGTTTCCAATACTGTGAGCGGAAAGGAAGCGCAAATGAAACGAAAGCTGCTGTTGTTTGCGGGGGTGCTGATCCTGCTGTTGGCGGTGAAATACGCCGCTGGCCAGAATGATTCCAGCCAGATCGGCTGGAATGTGTCAGAGGACCTATCTTTGAATGGATCCATCAGTGACGATCTGGAAGGCTTTATGCTGCTGGCGCCGTTAGCCGGAGCGGGCTGCGGGCTGATTCGTATTCTGGCGCGACGCTCTGCGCGGCCGTTGCTGGAGCCGCTGCGATTGAGCTGAGGGAGCAATCGGGTAGTCTGCCGTGAGCATGATACAAATGTGAATTCATGCTCACAGCCGCCAATGAGTTTCGTGTCGGCAGGCCGCAGATGATTGCCGGCCTGCTGCTGCTGGCATTTTTCTGCCAGTGCCTTTGGGTGGCGCAGACGCGCCATCTCTCCGATGTGGAGTTTTCGTATCTCGCGGCCACGCACGCATCCCGGCAGGGAGAGCAATCGCCTATCACGTCGCCCTTCACGGTGCTGGCTGCGTCGTTACCGCTGCGCGTCACCAATGTCCTTCGCCGGACTGGGCCGTCTGCACTGCGCGCGACTTTGGCGGTCCCGCGGACCTGGGTGCTGCGCCTGCCGTTTGTGATCTTTGGACTCTGGCTGGGCGCGGCGCTGTGGTGGGTTGCGCGGCGCTTATTTGGCGACGAAGGCGGTTACATTGCCCTGGCGCTCTACTGTTTTTCGCCCGCTATGGTGGAGATCAGCAGCAACATTGCTCCGGAGATCATTCTGGCGTGGAGCAGCTTTGGCCTGATTTATGCGGCGATTGGCGTGGCCCACACGGTTTATTCGCCGCCGCGAAAATGGCCGCCGCGAATTGTTCTTCTGGGACTCTCCATGGGGATTGCGGTTTCCACCACATTGTGGGCCTGTACGCTGGTGCTGCTGGCATTCGTCTTTATGTTTTATCTGGCGCCGGGAAGGCGTCGCGCCGCGCTTTTTGTGTTTGCCTGTGCGGCCGGAGTCGGCGTGGTTGTTTTCGCGATCACGACATGGCTTACGGGCAGCGGTATTGTGGCTTTTCGCGCGCTCATCACGCCGAGGCTTTCATGGGAGTTGCTGAAAAATCTCGGATCATTTGCGCTCAGTGAGCGGAGTGATGGTTACGGACTGGTTGCTCTCTTTATCGTCGTTTTTACCGCATATGGCAGCTGGAAGCGAGCGCGCTACTTCGGCAACTCCGCACCGCTGCTTACGGCTTTTGCCGTTGTGTTCCTGGTTTCGCTGGTGCCGGCGCTGCAGCTTTGGCCGGCCGCGCTGGGCGTGAGCTTTCTTTTCCTGTTTGTCGGCGGCGTGATGGCGGATTTGCTGGAGACCGGCTCGCGCCGCTGGTTTCTCTGGATCATTATGGCCGCGGGCGCCATCAAAGTAGTTGAGGACCTGAAGCTGCTGCGCTGGTGGGTTCATCAATAAGTTCGGTAAAGTTCCGGCGCATCCCGTGGAAGAGGATTTATCATTGTAAGCAGCAGTTTCAGGCAGGTGTTTTATGAAGCCAGCTGTTATTTTTCTTTTGTCGTTTTTTATTCTACCTGCATGTTTCGCGCAGATTGAATCTCGCGGCATTCCGCCATCGGTGACTTCGCCCGCTCCGAATGGGGCCTCGCGGGGAATACCTCCGTCGGTTACTTCACCCACGCCGGACGGCCGTCTGCACGGCATCCCCTCCACTATCACCGCTCCGGTCCGAAGGCTGCCTAACAAGCGAGTGCTGTTCGGCGACCCGCAGCGCCGCCGCCATTCGGTTGCGGCGATACCGTTTTTTTATTCTGCTTACGCTTATCCCGTGACTGATCCTGGCGCTTATGATGCACAGCAACCTCCCCCGGAAGATGGGGCTGCTCCCGCCGCCGGTGATGATCAGTCCCTGCGGGACGCTTACAATCGCGGCGCGCAGGACGCACTCGCCGCTCAGCAACAGGACCGCTACGGCCAGCACTATCTCGATTCGCGCACTCGCCCGCAGACTGCTCCCGAACCTCAGAGTCAGGCGCCTGTGCCGCAGCAACAGGCAGCTCCGGCCCCGGTGGAAGACTCAGCTCCCACCGTTTTTATTTTTAAAGACGGACACCGGATCGAGACCAACAGCTACGTGATCATGGGGCAGACGCTGTTTGATTTATCCAGCAGGCCGCTGAAAAAAATTCAGATGGCGGAGCTTGATCTGGACGCCACCAAGAAAGTGAATGAAGATCTGGGCAATCCGTTGCGCTTCTGAGCGGAAAAAGCCTTGTGCAGGATGGAATAGCTGCGTGGGTGTCAGCTTCGGGCGGCAAACCGTGACTTCATGGCCACGATCAGCAGGACCAGCGCCAGGGTACAGGCGTTAGCGGCAATGATGGGCGAGGCCTGTAGCATCAGCCCATAGATCAGCCACAGAAAAACGCCAGCGGCGAACGTCAGCAGCATGGTCCAGGAGAGATCGTCACAGCGTTTGGTTCGCCAGGCTTTGTGCACCTGCGGAACAAAAGAGATAGTAGTGAGTGTTGCCGCGGCAAAGCCCAGCATGGTTACATCGCGCATTCAGCCCTTCCGAGTCAGCAGATTGTTCGCCCTGACAGTGAAATCTTCTCATGTCTGCTGGCATCGTGTATATACAGTGGATATACCTGATTGATACAATGAGCATCATTGTCAGGGAGGCAAACTTTATGAAGGCACAGCTGGTCAAATGGGGAAACAGTCTGGCCGTGAGAATTCCTCGGCATGTAATCGAAGAAGCAGGGCTCAAAGAGGGCGATGTTTTGGAGATTGAAGCTGGTGATAATCAGATTGAACTCCGTCAGAAAGTCAAAGTCCCCTCGCTGGCCAAACTTGTTGCGGAAATCACCGATCAAAACCGGTATTCAGAAATCTCCACCGGGCCGGAAATCGGGATGGAATCCGTTGAATGGTAAGCAGCTATGTTCCCGAGGCTGGAGATATCATTTTTCTGGACTTTGATCCGCAAGCAGGCCGGGAACAATCCAAACGCCGGCCAGCCCTGGTTTTGACCGATCAGCGTTATAACCGCGCCAGCGGACTCGCTGTGGTTTGTCCACTTACCAGTAAGCGCAAGCCGTATCCATTCGCGTTGCCCACAATCATTGATCGCGTTGAAGGATCAGTGCTGGTGGATCAGCTTAAAAGCCTGGACTGGACCTGCCGCAACGCTGAATTTCATTCAAAAGCCGGACCAGCCTTGCTGGCCAAAGCGCGGGCCTACACAGGAGTTCTGCTTGGAATTCGATAAATCGCACGCGTCGCGAGGAATTCCTCTCAAGACAATATAGCTGTAAGCGTAACGCTACCTGGCTGATAGAAATCCCTCGCTGCGCTTGAAATATGCTCAGGCAATCATGGCGAAGAACTGGTCCACGTCGGCGTCCACGGTTGGCAGCTGCATGGCCTCCTGGCGCAGGCTATCAAAGATGATGCTGGTCAAATAACGCTCGCCGAAGTCCGGCACCACCACCACAATGAGTTTGCCCTTGTTGTCCGGACGGGCTGCCAGCTTCAGCGCCTGCGCCACAGCCGCGCCGCCGGAGATTCCGATGAAGATGCCCTCTTCCTTCACCATGCGTTTGGCCGTTTCCACGGACTCTTCCACCGTGGCCGTCATGACCTCATCAATCAGGTCCCTGCGCAGGACCTCCGGCACAAAGCCGGTGCCAATGCCCTGGATCTTGTGCGGGCCAGGCTTGCCGCCGGAGAGAATCGGCGAATCGGACGGCTCCACGGCCACAACGCGGAACGAAGACTTCTTCGGCTTGATGTATTCGGCCACGCCGGTGAGAGTGCCGCCGGTGCCCACGCCAGTAACCAGAATGTCGACTTTGCCATCGGTATCGTTCCAGATCTCGGGGCCGGTGGTCTCGCGGTGAATTTTCGGATTGGCGGGATTGGCAAACTGCTGCAGGATCACCGCATTGGGAATCTGCTGTTTCAGTTCGTTGGCCTTGGCGATGGCGCCCTTCATGCCCTTGGGACCCGGCGTGAGAACGATCTCCGCGCCAAACGCCAGCAGCACCACACGGCGCTCCAGCGTCATGGTTTCCGGCATCACCAGAATCAGGCGGTAGCCGCGAGACGCTGCGGCAAAGGCAATACCGATTCCGGTATTTCCGCTGGTGGGCTCAATGAGCACGGTTTTGCCGGGAACAACCTGGCCGGACTTTTCCGCTTCCTGCAACATGCTCACGCCAATGCGGTCTTTCACGCTGTGGCATGGGTTAAAGCCCTCAAGCTTGGCGACCACGGTCGCGTGCAGCCCCTGGGTGAGTTTGTTGAGCTGGACCAGCGGCGTGCGGCCAATGGTCTGTGTAATGTCCTTGTAGATGTTCATCTCTCCACCTTCTCTTTAGATTGTAAAGATTCGAGGCGTCCCGCGAGAGCTTCCAAGAAAGTCTATAAGATTCACTCGCATGTGGAAAGGAGCGGTAAAATTCACATTCCATGCTTCTGTTGCCCAGCTACGCGAAATTTGCGCTACCCTGGCCATTTGTATTTTGGCTCATCATGCTCGTTGCTGTTGTTGCCATGCCATTGATAAGGTGGTGGCGAAAACTCCGAGCGCAAAGCTGGCCAACAGTGCAGGGCATAATCGTGGACACGGCAATCTATGAAAGGCCAGTTCAGTCGGGTATCTGGGCGGCTGAGCTGGTGTATTCCTGCACAGTCGAAGGGCAAGTACATGCAGGTCGGTACAAACGCAGATTCGATAATTTGGAAGAGGCGCAGGAGTTTGTGCGTGATCTTAAAGACCGGTCTATCGCGATTCATTACCGCCCTGCGAAACCATCGCATTCTGCTCTGGACGAACAGGACTTGCGTACGCTGCTGGAACAACGTCCACCAGCTCCGCCAGTGTTGTTGCAGGTAGCGGCGCTTCCGGTTTCCCTCTGGGTAAAAATCTTTGCCTATCCTTTTATGGCCGTTGCGGGGTTCGGTATCGGTGTCGCAGGGCTGGTTTGTGGTTCTTCATGTGGGCATATTTGTGGTTTTTGGGCCTGGAGTATTGCTGACCAAACGCGGCAATCGGAGGAATTTCTCCAGCAAGCAACTTGCGCAATTACCCGCAATATTGCGCTACTCAATATATGTGTGTGGAATTTATGCCATGCTGAATTTCGCGGTTTTCTTTTTCCGGACGGCAGGTCAGCCGAAGCAAGATGTGCTGCCGTGGAGAGGTTTTTCGGGACACTGGACGCTCTTCTATCTTGTGTCCATTGCCATGCTGTATCTGGCAATGCATCCGAAGAACGTTACTGCCGTTCAGCAGCCGGATGGGAACTAGCAGTTCGGAAGCTTATGCAGGCGAGACGCTCTTTTCCGTATGCCGGTCCCGCAGGCCCAGCAAATAGAGCAGGGCATCCAGGACCATGATGGAAATTGAGTGCTGCGCGTCACGCCGGACCAGCGGCTTGGCATGAAAGGCAATACCCAGGCCAGCCACGCCCAGCATGGGCAGATCGTTGGCGCCGTCGCCGACCGCGACGGTCTGCTCCAGAGAGATGCCTTCCTGGCGTGCAATCTGCTGCAGCAACTCGGCTTTCCGCTTTCCATTGATGATCTCGCCCACCGGCTGTCCGGTGAGCTGCCCATCTTTTATGTCCAGTTCGTTGGCATATACATAATCAAACCCCAGTTCGCTCTGCAGTTTGTGCGCGAAGCATGTAAAGCCGCCGGAGAGGATGGCTGTTTTGTATCCCAGAGAGCGCAGCGTACGCATGAGGCGATGCGCGCCGGGTGTGATTGGCAGCCGCGCCGCAATTTCTTCCAATACGCCAGCCGATAAACCGCGCAGCAAACCGAGGCGCTGGCGAAAGCTCGAGTTAAAATCCAGCTCTCCGCGCATGGCAGCGGCGGTAATGGCGGCAACCTGCTCGCCCACTCCGGCCAGCCGCGCCAGCTCGTCGATGACTTCCATCTGGATCAGAGTGGAATCCATGTCGAAGGCAATCAGCCGGCGATTGCGGCGAAAGATGGTGTCTTCCTGAATTGCGATATCGAAGTCTGTTTCATCGGCAGCCGTGAGCAGTTCGCGGCGAAGCGTGTCTGCATCCACGGCATCGCCGGAGATGGTGAACTCGATGCACATGCGCGGCTCCGTCTTCGCCAATGTCGAGCCGCGCAGCGAGAGCCGATCCATGATGTCGATATTCAAATTCCACCGGGTAAATATGCTGGTCACCACGGCCAGTTGGGCTGCCGAAAGCCGAGGCGCCAGCAGAGTAACGATAAAGCGCCGTTGATGCTGGAGCGCTACCCAGTCGTGATACTGCTGCTCGGAAATGCGGCTGATGCGGGCCGTGACCCCCAGCCGCTGAGCATTGGAGGTGATTGCTGCTTCGAGTGCCTTAATACTTTGTTCGTCTTCACTCTGCGCGCCGCTCTGAATGCTTACCATCAGCCCCAGCGCCAGAGCGTCATGGATCACAGCCTGGCCAATATCCAGAATCACCGCTCCTGATTCCGCTAGGGCGTCGGCAAACGCGCTGGTTAAACCGGGCTGGTCGTGTCCGCTGATGGTGATGAGGAGGATTTGGGGCATGGCAGGAGGTTTTGAACTGGCTTATTTATTTCGGGCCGAGAAGAAGTTTTAGTTTTTGCACAATTTCTTCAATGGAATTTTTTTGAGAGTCCATTGCAATCCGGTCAATAAAAGCCGGACTGTATTCGGCTAGGTCATCCTGAGTTACATTGTGCCAGATCGGCAGGATGACCTTTTCACCAGCTCTTTCTTTTGCAAACAAAGAATTTAGTTCGTGTTCAGTCCAGCGTCTCCTCTCAAAAAACGCTTTCGAAAGAACCACAATTCCGAATCGAGAATTCGATATTCCTTTATCAATAAAGCTACGCAGACTATCGCCCCATGACATCATATCCTCGTCGTACCAAACATTAATACCTGCGCTTTTGAGAGCATAAACTAATGGCTTAACGAAAGCTTTATCCTGACTGGCATGGCTGATGAAGACATCATGAACTCCCTGAGGTGGCTCAACCCATGCTGTCGAGTCTTCTCCATCGATACACCATTCGCCGGTTTTACCGTTATACGTAAATAGCCAGTGCGACAGGATGTCTCTTCCGATCAGGCATTGAAAAAGACCTCCAGGTAAGTCGTAACCAATCACTTGAACGACGTCAATATTTACCAGGTTGTATCGTGGAAACTGGATAGAGGCTACATATACAGGGACTCTACTGTCTGTTCCTCCCGCGCGGGATACGGTTATGTAATCAACCAACGGTAGGTTAAGCATCTCAATTGCTAGTGGTGTTAAAACTGTACGTCCCGCGCCCGTATCTATTAGGGCGGGCATTCGAAAAAATCCTTGCCGTGGATGTGAAGAGTCAGCAAGACGAAGTTGTTTTCGCTCACCGATTAGCGGTGGGCCAACTTCAATTTCCATTCGAGGGCCGAACTTCTCGAGGTTTTTCGAGTCGGGACGCGGTGAGCGATGTTTGGCTACCATCAGTACACTACAAAGATGGGTTCTTGTGCCGTAACTCGTTTGACCAGGAAATCTGCACTCACACCGTATTTGTCAACAGCAGATTGGTACGCGTCATGAAAGTTAATAAAAAATCCGAGCAAATCCGCGCCTTTCACGACCACGAACTCGTCGCGATGGTTTTGAAGCCACTCAAACTTATTGGCGTCATAAAATTCAGTCTCAAGGCTGAGGCGAACTGGAGGCGCTGTGCTCATATTTCTTCCATTGTTTTTAGATGCCGAATTGCGACTACTCAGTATAAAGAGGCTTGACCGAATCCAGCCGACTAATATATTTTACAATTTTCGTCAAATGTATTTGGAAAGTCAAATAAATTTGTATGCCTCGGCCACCTTCAGATCCCGAGTTGAAAACAGAGTTCTCGGCACGTATCAGAGAACTTTTGTCAAAGTTCACAGCTCAGAATATTGCTGACACGCTCGGGATAAAGCGCCAGATGGTTTACAACTACCGAGACGGTAAAAACGCGCCTTCCCCGGAAGTGATTCGCCGAGCCATGGAAGCATGGCCTGATTTTTCGCTGAGTTATCGGGGAAAAGTGTTAACTCTGCACGACTTCCAAAAGAGAAAGCCTGCTCTTGTACCGGAAAAAGCCATTCAATATGAGCTTTGGGACGTCATCAAAAAACTCGATTCCAAATCAGTTCAGATCGAAGTCCTGGAACGAGGAGCCTCTTCAGTGCAGCTTGGGGTCACAATCAATTTTGGGCGTCGCAGAAAATAGCATTCCAAAATTCGGACCGCGTTCGAAACACAGGATCTGCTGTAATCTGCATACAATTGCGAGCGTATCTGTCTGCAAAGTTATTTGCTCGCATAGCTGATTCTCCATATGGACTTCGAGCCGTCATCGCTTACGAAGAGTGAGCCATCGCTGCCCACGGCGACGCCCACTGGCCGTCCCCAGACATTTCCCTCGGGCGTGGTGAAGCCGGTCAGAAAGTCTTCGTACTCACCCGTGGCGCGTCCTTTTTTGAGCGGCACGCGAACCACTTCGTAGCCGGTGCGTTTTTTCCGGTTCCACGATCCATGCTCGGCGGCAAAGATGTCACCGCGATACTCGGCGGGAAATTGTTTGCCTTCATAAAACAACATCTCTAACGAAGCAAAGTGCGGCTGCAGCAGAACATCCGGCGTGATGACTTTGTTCTTCAATTCTGGATGCTTCCCCTTATGCTTTGGGTCCCAGTTTCCACCCATGTAGAACCATGGCCATCCGTAGAACCCGCCATCTTCAATATGTGTGATGTAGTCTGGCGGCAGATCGTCTCCCAGTTCGTCCCGCTCGTTCACCGATCCCCATAGTTGTCCGCTTTCGGGCTGCACGGCGATGCCCACCGCATTGCGAATGCCGTAGGCATACACGCGAAAGCCGCTGCCATCCGGGTTGTATTCCAAAATGTCAGCCCGATGCAGTTCCTGAGGATTGTCGTCGGTGTCGTCGTTATTGGAACGCGAGCCCACGGAAACGTACATTTTTTTGCCGTCGCTGGAGAAAGCTATGTCCCGTGTCCAGTGACCGCCGCCGCGGAGCCGTCCGCCACCTGGAAGCTCAGGCACAATCACCTCTTGCGCGCCACGCGCTTTCAGGTCGCCATTACGGTAAGGAAAGCGCACCACCGAATCGGTGTTGCCCACGTACACCCATTGCGGATCAGGGCCGGGAGGATAAAACGCAATCCCGAACGGCTGTTTCAGTCCTGTGGCAAAAACTTCAGCCTGCTGCGCTTTGCCTTCTTTGCTCACTCCGTGAAATACCTTGATCTCGCCACGCCGGCTTTCTGCCAGAAACAAATCACCGTTGGGCGCCGTGCGGATCAAGCGCGGATAGTCGAGGTCGGAAGCGTAGAGCTCGACTTTGAAGCCCGGCAGAGTCTGCGGCCAGGCATTGGCGGGGCGGGGAACCAGATCAGGTCCGTTATCCACCGATTTGCTGGCAAAAGGCGGCGGCAGGTCCGCGAGGGTTATTTTGCGAAACGTGCCGGGCTTTTCCTGGGTGTAATCAGCAAAGGCCTCTTTGCCGGTGATGGTCTGGTGTTTAGAAGCATCAGCGCCGGTCGATTGGGCCGTCAGCAAAGCCGGAAAAAGCAGAAGCAGAAGTGCGAAGCGTACGCGCATACGCACAGTGGATGAAGCGCAAGGGACTCGGGATGCAAAATACATTCCTGCACAGAAAGCGCAGTATAAACCTAATCGTTTAGGTTTATACTGAATTCTTGGCAGATGCCGACAGTTCTCACATTGGACGGGCTGCGCGTCGTGGTCTATCCGAACGATCATCGTCCGACGCATGTCCATGTGATCGGGCGAGGATGTGAAGCGGTATTCAATCTGAACTGTCCAGCAGGTCCGGCCGAACTGCGGGAGAATTATGGGTTTTCCCGAAGAGAGCTTGCGCACATCCAACAGGTATTGGGTACGCGCCTGCCAGAGCTCTGCCGGGAATGGGAGAGAATTCATGGCGTTGCATGACAACTTTGAACAGGCAACCCAGCGGGCCAGCGAACTGCAAAAGTCTGGCCCCAGGGCCGTCTCGGCGCATTTCGACCGCAAAAGCGGTCATATTGTTATTAAGCTCAGTTCCAGACTGATTCTGAGTTTTTTTCCCCAGGACGCACAGGGTCTGGAAAATGCCAGGCCTTCACAACTCGAGGAAATTGAGATTACCCCGTCAGGACTCGGAATTCACTTTCCCCAGCTGGATGCTGATCTGTATGTGCCGGGCCTTTTAGAGGGTTTTCTGGGCTCAAGGAAGTGGATGGCAGCAAGACTCGGCCAGGCGGGCGGCCAGTCTAGGAGCCGGGCGAAGAAGGCGGCATCAAGAGCGAATGGAGCGCTGGGTGGCAGGCCGAAAAAGAAGATTGCGCATTAAGTGAGAGTATTCGTCTGGCCATAGGCCAAAAGAAAAAGCTCCCGAATTGGGAGCTTCTTCTTTCGGATTAAAATTACTGCAGCGGCAGCCCGTTCTCTTCCACTTCCTTCTCCTGCAGCACCACGGCCGAGGCCACGCGGTCGCCTTCTTCCAAATTCAGCAGGCGGACGCCCTGGGTGGACCGGCCAGCCTCGCGGATGGTCTTGGTATCGATGCGGATGATCTTGCCGAACTGGCTGATCAGCATGATTTCTGACGCTTCGTCCACCAGCATAATGGCGGAAACTTTGCCGTTGCGGGTGGTGGTCTTTACGTTGATCACGCCTTTGCCGCCTCGGGATTGCAGGCGGTACTCTTCCACCGGCGTGCGCTTGCCGTAGCCCTGTTCGGTTACCGAGAGAATCAGGCTGGGGACATTTTCCTCTATCGCGTCCTTGCCCTTGCCGCTGGTCTTCTTTTTGCCATCTTTGGGCGTCACGGCCATGCCTACCAGGTAATCGTCTTTGTCCATGTCCATTCCGCGGACGCCATATGCCGGGCGGCCCATGGCGCGGACGTCCTCTTCATTAAAGCGAATAGCCATGCCTTCATGCGAGGCGAGGAAAACCACCTGATTGCCATCGGTCAGGCGGGCGGCCACCAGTTCGTCGTCTTTCTCGATGCCGATGGCGATAATGCCGCGCGCCATTACGTTGGAGAAATCTTTCACCGGAGTTTTCTTCACCGTGCCGTTGCGCGTGGCAAAGAAGACGAAGTTGTTTTCATCTTCGAGGTTGCGCACTTCGAGCAACGTTCTTACGGTTTCGCCCGGCTGCAGCGCCACCAGATTGCCAATGTGTTTGCCCTTGCCGGCGGCGCCCACGTCGGGAATCTCATACACCTTGAGCCAGTACACGCGGCCGGTGTTGGTAAAGATCAGCAGATACGAATGGGTGGACGCGCTGAAAAGGTATTCGACGAAATCCTCTTCGCGGGTCTTCATGCCGGTGCGTCCGGTGCCGCCGCGCCGCTGCTGGCGGTAGGTGGAGATGGTTGTGCGCTTGAGATATCCGCTGTGCGAGACGGTCACGGCCACCTGCTCGTCGGCAATTAGGTCTTCGAGCGTGATTTCGGTGGATTCGTCGGTGATCTGGGTGCGCCGCTCGTCGCCGAACTGCTCTTTGACTTCTTCCAGCTCTTTAATGATGACGCCGCGCAGCTTCTTGTCCGAAGCGAGAATGGATTCGTACTCGGCAATCTTTCCGCGAATTTCCTCCAGCTCTTTGAGAATTTCGTCGGTCGAGAGGCGGGTAAGGCGATAGAGTTGCAGTTCGAGGATGGCGTCGGCCTGTTTGGCGGAGAGCCGGCCTTCGGCCCCGCCAATCCGCTTCTGCATATCTTTATCGACAATTTTAAAGGGCGCTGCGAGCAGGGCTTCTTTGGCTTCCGCGCGCGAACCCGAGGCACGGATCAGCTTGATGACCATGTCCAGATTGTCGAGCGCCATTTTGTAACCTTCCAAAATGTGCTCGCGCTCGCGGGCTTTCATCAGCAGGTATGAGGTGCGGCGGCGGACAACGTCCACGCGATGATCGATGAAATGCTGGATGGCCTGGACCAGCCCCATCTCTTTGGGCATGCCATTGACCACGGCCAGGAAAATCATGTTGAAGGTTTCCTGCATCTGCGTGTGCTTGTAGAGCTTGTTGAGGATGATCTGCTCTTCCGCGCCGCGCTTTACCTCGATCACAACGCGCATGCCATCGCGGCCCGATTCGTCGCGGACATCGCTGATGTCGTCAATGATCTTGTCATTCACCAGCTGGGCGATGCGCTTAACCAGCACGGCCTTGTTCACCTGGTAAGGAATCTCGGTAACGATGATGGATTTGCGGCCCTGAGGCAGATCTTCCACGGCGGCCTTGGCGCGCATCACGAAGCGGCCACGGCCATTTTCATAGGCGCTGGCGATTCCGCTGCGGCCATAAATGTATGCGCCGGTGGGGAAATCCGGGCCTTTTACGATTTTCAGAATCTCCGGGAGTTTGGTCGTGGGATTGTTCACCAGCAGGATGGTGGCGTCCACGATCTCCGTGAGATTGTGTGGCGGAATCTTGGTGGCCATGCCCACGGCAATGCCTTCCGAGCCGTTGACCAGAAGATTGGGAATGCGGGCGGGCAGGACCGTCGGCTCGAGCGTGGATTCGTCATAGTTGGGTACGAAGTCCACCGTATCTTTATCAATATCTTCCATGAGCGCGCCGGCAATGCGCTCCAGGCGGCACTCGGTGTAACGCATGGCCGCGGGCGGGTCGGCGTCCACGGAGCCGAAGTTGCCCTGGCCATCCACCAGCGGGTACCGCAGAGAAAAATCCTGCGCCAGACGGACCAGCGTGTCGTAAATCGGCGCGTCGCCATGCGGATGAAACAGACCCATGGCCTGGCCCACCACCTTGGCGCACTTGGTGTACTTCTTGTTGTGCTGCAGACCCATGTCCTGCATGGTGTAGAGCACGCGGCGGTGCACCGGCTTGAAACCATCCCGCACGTCCGGCAGCGCACGCCCGATAATGACCGACATTGAGTAGTCGAGATACGACCGCCGCATCTCATCTTCAATGTTGATGGGCTGTATGTTGCCGCCGCCGGGGGCGGGAGGAAGTCCTCCGCTGTCGCCGCCTGGCGTTAATGGGAGCTGGGGATTCTGGTCATCTGCCATGTTTTTCCGTTCCTTCGCGCTGTGATCTGCGGGCCGAAAAGAGGCGCACCCTACGCACTCAGGAGTCTGCCCGTAGGTGCCCTGAAATTGCCTAAATAGCTGTATTTACAAGGGTTACGCACTGCAAGATTACAGATGATTATAGCACAAATCCGCGTATTTCCGTGGGCGGCGGCGAATGGGGTATCACGCAGTAATCAGGAAGAGGTATTTTGGTTTTCGGCGCGAAATTAGCTGACAAGCGCCGCCCCGAAACTCTTAGAGGCGAAAAATGCGCGGGGTAGTACTTGTTCAGTGAATCAAGAGCATACAGCAATACTGGGTGACAAACAATTCCCGCCAGCGCCGCGGCTGACTACTTTTTATTGTCAATTGGCTTGCTGGCTAATATCGTGACAGTTTTTGCTGGTACCGTTGGAAGCGCGGTAAAAGTCGGCTCGGTCCCTACCGCTGTGGTGGCGGCGATACTGTTGGTTGCGGGATTGATCTGGGACACCGAATTATTGACAAAATTAATGACAAATATGCTGCTGCCATCCGCCGCAATCGTCACTCCTTCTGGACCATCGAACCCCAGAATCGTGAAAGTGACGGTATTGGTGGCGGTAGAAATCACCGAAACCGTGCTGTCCGCTCCATTGGCGACGTAAAGATGCAGGCCGTCGGGCGTTACTGCCAGCCCCAGAGGAATCTGGCCGACGGGAATCGTGGTGGTTACGCTGTTCGTGGCGGTGGAAATAACCGTAATTTTATTGCCGATCTCATTGGAGACGTACACCGTCTTGCCATCCGGATTAATTGCCACCAGGACCACTCCCGAGAGCGACGGATCGGTAATGCTGGCGGTTACCGTACGGGTTGCGGCGGAGACAACGGCGACTTTGTTGGGAAAAACGGTCACATATACGTGCGCACTATCCGGCGTGACAACCGCGCCCACGGGCGCGCCGCCGATTGCTATTGTGGCGACGACTGTGTTGGTGGCCGTGGCAATCACAGACAGAGTGCCGTCGTTTTGGTTGGTTACATAGACGTTGTTGCCATCACCACTTGCCGCGACTATGGTGGGGCCATTTCCTGTGGTAATTGTCTTTACCACATTATTTGTGGCCGTATCTATCACTGACACTGTGCCCGGCGTTGCCCCACTGTTGGCGACATAGACTTTGGTTTCGTCGGGAGTCATAGCTAATCCAAGCGGGCCGTTGAATCCGGCAATTGTGGATATCACCTGGTTGTTCTTAGTGTTGATCACCGAGACCGTGTTATTGCCGAAATTGGTCACATAGGCAGTGTTGTCCGTTGGTACAGCCGCCGCAGGGGTGGGCGACAAGAGCATTAAAATTGAAGCCAGGCCGATGGAAGCTGCAACCAGAAAACGGCGATTGCTTTTGGAAGGATTGGGGTCGGTTTTGATGATCGACTTAAGCTTCATGACTTAATGCTCCACCTGTTGAAATAGCTGCGGCCTGGTTCCGCAGGGAAATCTGATTATCTGCGCCGAGAGTCCCGGCTGTTACTCGTATAAGGGAATCTTAAGAAAAAACCTGTCTCACACAACAGTACGTCAGTAACTGCTCCTCGAGATTTTCCACTAAACTGGGTTGTGAGCACCTCGGACGTCATCCTGCTTTTTTCCACTGCCCTTGCGGGCGGCGCCGTGAATTCCGTGGCTGGCGGCGGAGGCTTCATCGTGTTTCCCGCGCTGCTGTTTACCGGGATGCCTCCCATCAATGCCAATGCCACCAACACCGTAGCGCTTTGGCCGGGCACTGTCGCTTCGACCGGGGCCTATCGCAGGGCGTTGAGCGCGGACCTTCTCCGGCGCATGACTCCGCTGATCGCAATCACCTTTGCCGGCAGTCTGGTGGGATCGTATTTGCTGCTGAAGACGCCGCAGAGCACTTTTCTGAAGATGGTCCCGTGGCTGCTCCTGGGCGCCACGCTGCTGTTCAGTTTTGGCGGCAAGGTCACGGCGTGGATCAGCCAGCGCCACGCAGCCCACGGCCCTTCCGCCTGGACGGTCACGGGAATCACGCTGGTGCAGGCCTGCGCGGCGGTTTACATCGGATACTTCGGCGCGGGCGTGGGCATTGTGATGCTGGCCCTGCTCTCCATGATGGGCATGCAGAACATACACAGCATGAATGGCCTGAAAACCCTGCTGGCCACCTGTGGAAACGCGGTGGCGGTGGTGGTGTTCATCATTGCCCATGCCGTGTACTGGCCGCAAGCCATGCTCATGGTGGTGGGCGCGGCCATTGGAGGCTACAGCGGGGCGTACTATGCGCAAAAGCTGAATCCAAAGATCGTGCGCGCGATTGTAATTATTATCGGCAGCAGTATGACGGTATATTTCTTCTGGAAGACCCGAGGAATGTGAGCTAGCATCACGCCGAGAGATAAACATCAATGAAAAAGCATTTCGCAGGACTTTTGCTGGTTTTCGCGACCGTACTGGCCTTCTGCCAGAATTCAGAATGGAAAGAATATACCTATGCCGCCGACAGTTTTGCCGTGACCGCGCCGGCAAAACCGGAGTCGCAGAACCAGTCTGTCGATACTGCGGTTGGACAGGTGCAGGCCCACAATTACTTCATCACCCTTGGCGACAACACGGGTGTGCTGATCAGCGTAACCGACTTTGGCAAAGATAAGGCGATTTCTCCCCGCCAGGTACTGCAGGGGGCGAAAAACGGCAGTTTGAAATCGATCAACGGAAAGTTAATTTCCGAAAAAGAAATCTCTCTTCAGAACTACACCGGACTTGAGTTTGAAATGGAGGCAGCGGCCTATCGTGCCTGGGCCTGCTATTACATTGTGGAAGGCAAGCTGGTTGCTGTGATGTCCGTTGCGCCCCTCGGCAAGCCATTTGCATCGCAAACAGGACGGCTTTTTGAGTCACTGCGCCTGAATCCAAAGAATTAGCCGGGCTGGGTTTTCAGGCACAGCCATGCGGCCCTGCAACCAAAATTTGACCAGTCAGCAGCTATCACGCTAAAATTGCAAGGTTTGCCGGTACTTTCGGTCCCTGCCTTGTGAGAGCAAACCGTAGCGTTCTGCAAATCATAAAGTCCACATAAGCTCCTTTCCTGCTTTCGGGCTGGAAATGGACCATTGGAGAAAATATGTACGCGGTGATTCGCGCCGGGGGTAAGCAGTATCGTGTCGCTCCGGGAGACGTTGTAAAAGTTGAAAAGCTGCCCGCCACGAGTGGTGACAGCGTGAAGTTTGACGTGGTGGCCGTCTCCGGCGACGAGGGCTCCATTGCCCCGGCCAAAGACGCGGTGGTAAGCGCCCAGGTCGTGGAATCCGGGCGCGCCGGTAAAATTCTGGTCTTCCACTACAAGCGCAAAAAGCAGTACAAGAAAATGTACGGGCATCGCCAGCCCTTTACCGCCGTGAGAATCACGGAGATTGCCTTCAATGGACAGCGCTTTATCGCGCCTGAACTGCCTGCGAAAAAGGTGAAGAAAGCCGCTCCAGCACCGGCAGAGGCAGCCAGCGCAGCTCCCAAAAAGAGCGCGGCGAAGAAGTCGGCAGCCAAAAAGACTGAAACGAAGAGCAAAAAGAAGTAAGCGGCCCCAGCGCCGCAAAGATTTTGAGTTAAAAAGGATTTGCTATGGCACATAAAAAAGGATTAGGCAGCTCAAGAAACGGACGCGACTCCAATGCGCAGCGCCTCGGCGTAAAGGCATTTGGCGGACAGCTTGTGCACGGCGGCACCATCATTGTGCGGCAGCGTGGCACACCGATTAAACCGGGCGCCAACGTTGGCCGGGGCAAGGACGATACTCTCTTCGCCAAGGTCACCGGCGTGATCAAGTTCATTGACAAAGGCAATTCGGGACGTTTTGTAGCCATCGAACCGGCAGCCGCAGTCGCCAAAGCTTAGTTTTATCCATACGTACAGCCCCGTCCCTGGTGACGGGGTTTTGTATTTTTGGCGGACGCGCTGGATTGGAACTGGGTCTCAGCGGAACGTAGAATTGCTGCATGAATCCTGCGGCACACGATATTTCCATCGTCCCCATGATCGCCGACGACTGGAGCGCCGTGCGCGCCATTTATCTCGAAGGCATCGCCACTGGCGACGCCACCTTTGAGAAATCGGCTCCTGAATGGGACAAATGGGACTCAGGCCATCTCGAAAAATGCAGGCTGGTGGCCCGCTCGGGCAATGAGGTTTTGGGCTGGGCGGCTTTGAGTCCGGTTTCCTCGCGCTGCGTGTATGCCGGCGTGGCTGAGGTCAGCGTGTATGTCGCGGAGCGAGCACGCGGCCACAGGATAGGGCAAAGATTGTTGGCGGCGCTGGTTGAGGCTTCGGAGCGCGAAGGTATCTGGACTCTGCAGGCGGGGATCTTTCCCGAAAATGCGCACAGCATCGCCATCCATAAGCACTGCGGATTTCGCATTCTTGGCACGCGGGAAAAGATTGGCTGCATGGATGGCCGCTGGCGTGATGTAGTGTTGATGGAGCGCAGAAGCAAGGTTGCCGGTGTCTGATTCAATCGACGAGAGGAAATTTATGACCAGGAAAATTCCCGAGGGGTATCACAGCATCACGCCTTATTTGATTGTAAAAGGCGGGGATGCGGCAATCGAGTTTTATAAGAAAGTTTTTGGCGCTACGGAAATCATGTGCATGAAGATGCCGAATGGCCGCGTGGGCCATGCCGAACTCAAGATTGGCGATTCGTTCATCATGCTGGCGGACGAGTTTCCGGAAATAGAAGCAGTCAGCCCGGCCACGCTGGGTAATTCTCCGGTTGGCCTGCTGTTGTATGTTGACGATCCGGATGCCACGGTGAATCTGGCTGTGTCTCTCGGAGCGAAGGTAAAAATGCCCGTGAAGGACCAGTTCTACGGTGATCGCAATGGCACTATCGAAGATCCATTCGGGCACAAGTGGACGGTGGCTGTGCACCTTGAAGATGTTTCCCCCGAAGAAATGCAGCGCCGCATGAAAGCGGCCAAGTGAACGGCAGTAAGACAAAGAGTTCGGTTTTCGTGCCGGCCCCGCATGATCGCGGGGCATTGTTTTTGGCGGCGTTCCAGGAGAACGATACAATCATTTAACGACTCATGTTTATCGATGAAGCAATAATTCGCATTAAAGCCGGCGGCGGCGGCAACGGCTGCATGGCCTTTCGCCGGGAAAAATTTGTTCCCCGAGGCGGTCCCTCCGGCGGCGATGGTGGCCGGGGCGGCGACATCATCATGGAATCGAGTGAGCGCCACAACACCCTGGTCCACTTCCGCTTTAATCCGGAACACAATGGAGAGCGTGGACGCCACGGCGAAGGCTCCAACTGCACCGGACGCGATGGCGAGAGCGTGATCCTGAAAGTTCCCGTGGGCACCATCGTCTATGACCAGGCGACTGGCGAAAAGGTCTACGACTTTGCCAGTCCCGACGAGCGCATGATCGTGGCCCACGGCGGACGCGGTGGTCGCGGAAATCAGCACTTTGCCACCAGCACGCATCAGGCGCCGCGCGAGCATGAACTGGGCAAGCCGGGCGAGGAACGCGTGCTGCGCCTGGAGTTGAAGCTGCTCGCCGATGTGGCTTTGGTGGGATATCCCAATGTGGGCAAATCGACTCTGATCTCGCGCGTCTCGGCGGCGCGGCCCAAGATTGCCGATTACCCTTTCACTACTCTGCAGCCCAACCTCGGCGTGGTCACTATCGGCGAAGCGCCGCACGAAGAGAGCTTTGTGGTGGCCGATATTCCTGGGCTGATCGAAGGCGCGCACATTGGCACCGGTCTGGGCATACAGTTTCTTCGCCACATCGAGCGTACCCGGGTGCTGGCGCACCTGATTGATGTCTCCGATTCGAGCGGTCGGCCTGATCCGGTGAAGGACTTCAGCGTGATCATGGGCGAGCTCAAGAGCTTTGGCGCGGAGCTCGAAAAGAAGCCGATGATTGCCATTGCTTCCAAGCTTGACTCGGTGAATCCGGACAAGCTGGCCAAACTGCGCAAGCACTGCAAAAAGATCAAGCTCGATCTCTACGAGATTTCCGCCGTTACCGGCGAGGGCGTTCAGAAGCTTAAGTACGCGCTGGGGAAGCGTGTGGCGGATATTCGCGCTGGCGTCTACGTGGAGCCTCGGTCGGCGCTACGCAAAAAAGCATCGGTCCGCGCCAAAAAGGCCAAGACCGAGACGCGAAGAATTCCCAAGCGCGTCGGCTTCAAAAAAAGGAAGAGCGGATAATCAGGCATGAGGATTGCTCTTTTTGGCGGGACCTTCGATCCGGTGCATCTGGGGCATCTGGCGATTGCCAGCGCGGCAGCGGACAAGTTTCGCCTCGACCAGGTCCACTTTGTGCCCGCCCAGCTTCCTCCGCACAAGACCGGCAAAGCCATCACCGATTTTCAGCATCGCTTCGCCATGCTGGCCCTGGCCACGGCGGATGATCCGCGCTTTATCCCGTCATTGCTCGAGGCCGGTCAGGACGCGCCGAATTATTCGATTCAAACGGTGCGGCGGTTGAAGAGCCAGTTGCGCAAATCGGACAAGTTGTATTTCCTGATCGGCATGGATGCCTTTCGCGATATCGGTATATGGCGGCAGCCAGTGGAGCTGCTTGCGGAGTGTGACTTCATCGTGGTCAGCCGTCCTGGCCATTCTTTGGCCGAGGCCGGTGCCGCCCTGCCTGAAGAGCTGCGCCCGGCGGAAGCGGCGCTCACTGGGCGCGAAAGCATCAGCCTGTCGTCGACCACCATTCATTTGCTGTCCGACGTCAGCAAAAAAATTTCTTCCACGCAGATTCGCGCGGCGGCCCACAAATCGGCCAAACAACTTGCGCGTTACGTTCCGCGCCTGGTGGCCGAATATATAAAAAAAGAGCGGCTGTACATTGAAAAAAGTAATAGTTTGCATAGAGCGCCCCGAGAAGCCCTTGCTTCGGCAAAAGTGGTATCTTTTCGCGGTGCGCGCATTCAGGAGCGGTGACAACGAATGATCCAAAATACCAGGCAGCAGGTGGCGCAGGCAGTTCGCGCGGTTGAGAACAAAAAGGGCGAGGATGTGTCCATCCTGGAGATGGACAAGAACGCAGGGGCCTTTACCGACTATTTTGTCGTGTGCACCGGCACGAATCCCCGGCAAATCCAGGCCATTGCCGACGAGATTGAGCACAGCCTCGAGCAGGATGGCTCACGCCCCACGAGCCGAGAGGGGTACGGCCAGGCAGAGTGGGTGCTGCTGGACTACGTGGATTTTGTGGTGCACATCTTTTCCGAGAAGGCGCGAAAGTTTTACGATCTGGAGCGGCTGTGGAAGTCAGCGAAGCGCGTGTCGCTCGCGGACCTCGCGAAGAAGCCCGTGGTTGAGGCTAAAAAAGCGCCGGCTAAAAAAGCTGTGAAGACTGCCGCGAGAAGCGCAGGCAAAAAGGCAGTAGCCAAAAAGTCAGCAGGCAGAAAGAAGCCAGGTCCGGCAGCGCGCGGGGCCAAAGGCAAAACCAGCCGGGCTGCGGCCAGGTCGGGAGGAGCGGGCCGTAGCGGGTCATCCGGCCGTGGCGGTGCAGCAGCGCGGGGCGGCGCCAAAAAACGTTCCGGCACGAAAACTACCGGCAGAAAAAGGAAGTAGTCCTGAGCGAGCGATCAGCAGAAGCCACGGCCGTTCTGGCGCAATATATTGCCGCCGATCCGGCGACGCTCCGGCTTCTGGAGCAGGCCAAAAAACTCGCCGAGACCAGCAGCACCCTGCTGATTCGCGGCGAGAGCGGCACGGGCAAAGACCTGCTGGCGCTGGTCATCCATTATCTGGGCCGCAACGCGCACGAGCCTTTCATCAACATTGACTGCGCCAGCCTGCCGCACGAGCTGATTGAGTCCGAACTTTTTGGCTATGAAAAGGGCGCATTCACCGGCGCGGTGGAGATGAAGCGCGGACGGGTGGAGATGGCGGGCGAGGGCACGCTGGTGCTCAATGAAATCGCCGCGCTTTCCCCTCCGATGCAGGCCAAGCTGCTGCGGGTGATCGAAGAGCGCAGCTTCGGTCGTCTGGGTGGATCGCGGTCTATCCCTCTAAAAGCCCGGCTGATCTCCATCACCAATGTGGATCTGGAGCAGGCCGTGGAGCAGAAGGCCTTTCGCCAGGATCTTTACTATCGCTTAAATGTGGTGCCCTTGCTGCTTGCGCCTTTGCGCGAGCGGCGCAAAGATGTCCTGCCGCTGGCGGAGCATTTTCTGGCGCAGCTCTCGGCCCTTCATCATCGGGAGAAAAAGCTCTTGGCGGCAAATGCGGGCGAGGCACTGGAAAGGTATGACTATCAGGGAAACGTACGCGAGCTGCGCAACCTGATGGAGCGGGCGGTGGTTCAGGGCGCAGGCCCGCGCCTCGAACTCGAAGAGCTTCCGCCGCATGTGCGAGGCGGCGGCGCGCGCCGGGCCACGCTGGAAGAGCGGGAGCGGGACTACATTGCCGAGATTCTCGACTACACGCGGGGCAAAAAGTCGAAAGCAGCGGAGATTCTGGGCATTACCCGCAAGACGCTGCTGGAGAAGCGCAAGCGCTACAACCTGGACTGATAGTCCATCCGGGGTCTGCGAATGAGAATTAAATCGCCAGCGTGGCGCGCAGGTCTTTCATGAGGAGCATGAGGTGTGTTTCGAGGCCGGGACAGCTTTCGAATCCAAACTTACGGTAAAAGGCAGCGGCTGCTGCGTCGATCGCGTGCACAAGGATGGCGCGGCCACCAATGATTTCAGCACCTGCGTATGCGCGTTGCAAAGCGTCCTTTAGTAAAGCAGAGCCGAGTCCCAGACCCTGCTCTCGCTGGTCCACCGCAAGGCGCGCGAGCAGCACGATTGGAATTGGCTCAGGGGCTGACTTGCGCGCCCGGGCGGTAGCTTCTTTCCTCGAAATGCTGCCGGGAGCAAGGGAGTAGTAGTCGACGACGCTCAGGTGCCGATGCACGACATAGGTGCGCGTGTCTCCGCTCGACTGATTCATGCGGGCAATGCGTTTCACCCAGTCTGTGAGTGATGCATGTCTGCCGCAGTCAAACTGGCTGAGGTCGTGCTCAGACGTTAGCAATTCGACGGCTGACAGTGGCGGTTTTGTTTGTGGATCGTTCAATGACCGACTTCTCCGAGAACAGCTTTTGCAGGGCCGGGACAATCTTCGCTGGTCTGTCGAGTGCTTCCCTGAAGCGCTCAAACTGGGCAGCAGGCAGTTCGAAATGCTTCTGGTCCGCCAAAGCCAGTTCAGCCGCGCTGCATGCGCTCTGCACAATGAAGCGGGTTACCTGCTCGCCTCGCCTCTTTGCTCCGAGCCTGATCAGGCGCTCCTCGTCGGCTGATACGCGGAAATTGATCCTCTGCGACCTTGCTTTTGAGCGCTTCTTAAGGGTTCCTGCCATATCGTGGCTCCAATGTATGTACAATGTGCGTACATCAACAGACGCTATCTCGTTTGCTGGTGATTGTCAATAACCGTGCCGTGATATGGCGTTGCCGGAAATTCAGCCCCGATTGAGCCGGAGCCCTGGATTGGCTGGCTCTGCATTTACAATCACTGAACAGTGAAATTACAAATTGCCTGGATCGGAAAATCGAAGCAAGGCGCGATTCGTACGCTGACGGAGGAGTATCTGCAGCGCATTTCGCGCTACGTCCCCTCGGAATCGCACGAGATGGCGAGCGAATCCGCGCTGATGGAGTTGACCGGCAAAACGGCTACTCGTACCGCGCCGGTCGTTATACTGCTCGATGCCCGGGGACGGCAGTTCACCTCAGAAGAATTCGCCGAGCTGCTGCGCGACCAGCAGGACCGGGGCACGCAAAATCTTTTCTTCGCGGTTGGCCCGGCGGACGGATTCAGCGACCAGGCCCGGCACTCTGCCGACCTGATTTTGTCATTCGGTAAGATGACGCTCGCCCACGAGCTGGCGCGAATCGTGCTGCTGGAGCAAATCTACCGGGCGTTTACGATTTTAAAGGGCCATCCGTATCACACGGGGCACTGACAAATATTTAAGCGAGTTTGAAAGCTTGTGGGCTTTGGCGGTGCGCCATGTCGCTGATCCCTGTCATCCTGAGCGAAGTGCAGCAAAACCGCCTGCGTCATGAACGCGATGGGCGCGGAGTCGAAGGATCCCGAAGGTGTTCGCAGCGCCATGCTGCATCAAGGCGTTTTCACAAGGCCGTGTGCGCAATACCATGCGAAGGACAGAGTATCGAGAGAACTCCCTAAAGCAGCATGGGTGCGCCAGTATCCGCGGGATCTTTCGACTCCGCCGCCGTACCGCGTTGCGGTACGCCGGCTCTGCTCAAGATGACAGCTGCTGGCGGCGTGGCTTTTTGCTGTACGTTTTTACTGTGTGCGGTGATGTCAGCCGAGAACGGTCGCCAGCGGAATGGTGAAGCCGTGAAGAAAAGTTTCCTCGGAAAGTGATTCCGGCTCGCGGAGAACGCGAGGCTGTTGATTCTTCTGGAAGACGTGGGCTTCGCGCACGTTGGGATAAATGACCCAGACGGTGAAGGCGCCAGCGGCCAAATATTGCTCCACTTTCTTTAGCAGATCGGCGGCCAGGTCCGTGGGCGAGACCACTTCGATTACCAGCGCCGGAGGCACGGTGAGAGGGCGGTCGGGATCAACGTGTTGAATGTGTTCCGCGGTTACAAATGCGGCATCGGGAATACGCAAGGTGTCCGGCGATAACTGAAACTCGGTTTCAATTACGATTTCTCCCAGCCGGTTGGCCTCGACGAATTGGCGAAGGCTAAAAGCGATTTTGTCGCGAACTCGATTGTGGCGGAGCCGCCCTGGCGTCATTTGGATTAGCTCTCCCTGGGTTAGTTCGTGGTAAGCGCCTTCGTGACGCGGAAGTTTTTCGAACTCTTCCACAGTGACATGAGTTCTGGCAGTGCTCACGGCATACTCCTGAGGGTAAGTATAGCCAAAATCAGGCGCGCAACGACCAATGATATTGGGGCGTGCGATGCCGTTAATGACTGTCATCCTGAGCGGAGCGCCGCAAAATCGTTTGCGCCGAAAAGCAGATGGGCGCGTAGTCGAAGGATCCCGAGAGTGTTCGCAGCGCCATGCTGCATCAAGGCGTTTTCACGACGCCGTTTGCGCAACACCCGTACCAGGGACAGAGCATCGAGAGAACTCCCTGAATCAGCATGGGTGCGCCACCACCATCGGGATCTTTCGACTCCGCCGCCGTCCCGCGTTGCGGAACGGCGGCTCCGCTCAAGATTACAGCTGAGGGCGGTGGCGCTTTGGCGTTCGTTGTTTTACTGCGTACGCGTTACGCTACAGCCCTCGCAGCAAGCGGGCCATGGTGGTATCGAAACAGCTAGCGATGGTTTGCAGGGTAACAATGGTGATGGCGCGCTTCCCGGTTTCCATTTCTGATATGTGTCCGCGGTCGATGCTGGTATGGGCTTCCACGTCCGCTTGAGTCCAATTCCGTTTTTTTCGCAATTTGCGGATTCTCGCGCCTAATTCTCTGGTGAGTGGGGTCGGTTGACGGCTGCTGGACATCCCTTGATCATCGGCATATTATTTTCCGTTTGTGTGGGAAATTTCCCACATAAAATAATAACGAAAGAAATGCTATGGGAAGCAAGAATCAGCAGTCATCAAAACATAGGCTTGTGGCGCGTTTAATGTGGGTTGTGCTCCTGGTCGCACTGTACGCGGCTGCGCTGTTTCTTTTGTGGCCGATATAGCCAAAGGACAGGGATGGGATTTACTTCGGCCACGACGGCTTGCCTGCGCCATGCCCTGATGGAAAGGGATACTGGCCAAGAGACTGCCCGCCTTCGCACCACGGGCGGCAGGGACAATATTTAATGGGCTTAGATTTTCTTGCGGTGTGCAATGTGGTTGATGACTGTCATCCTGAGCGCAGCGCCGGAAAGTTACTTGCGCCACGAAGCAGATGGGCGCGGAGTCGAAGGATCCCGAAGGTGTTCGCAGCGCCATGCTGCGTTAGGGCATTTTTATGACGCCGTGTGCGCAACACCGTACGAGGGACAGAGCATCGAGAAAACTCCCTGAATCAGCATGGACGTGTCAGCATTCTCGGGATCTTTCGACTCCGCAGGCGTCCCGCGTTGCGGCACGCCAGCTCCGCTCAAGATGACAGCTGGCGGCGGTTTTGCTGTGGCTTTTACGTTATGTCCATGCAATGATCGTGACTATCAAGGAACCAATAAATTTGGTGTAATACGTATGTGTCTAAACGGGCAAAAGATAAAAGACGAAAGAAGCAAAAGATATTAAGCGCCACACCACCGGCTGCACCTTCACAAAAATCTGATCGTAGCTCCAAGCGTCTGTAATTAGGGTTAACGATCCTAGGGTTAGTCATCGGAGCGATAAGCTTAATTGAATTGTTTCCACGACTATCTGCGTCTGCAACAGATCCTTTAGAATCAGGCAATCAATTGGCTGCATTCATCATTAGCAATGATGGCTACATTAATCTTGTCGATATAGATACCGCTTGCTATATGCGTGAAATGCAAGTTTCCGGGTCAACATTTCGCAATTCGTTCTATTCAGGCTATAACCCTCGTGAACTGGAGCTTAAGCCCGATGAGTCCTTTACAGTTGGTTGTGGAGCTGTGATGCAAAATGTTCCTCTTCAAGAGATCAAACAGATTGATCTTGGGGTCGTTATGAGTTATCGCCCTTGGCTTTGGCCATTTAGCTATATCAAGCGGGTAAAGGTCTTTAGATTTATTGGGAGGCCAGGGAGTAGCACGATAAAGTGGTTTAAACAGCCTTCCTCAATCATTGATGAAGACGCATCGCGAAAAATGAAGTTACTGTGGCAGTTACAATCGCAAGGAAAATAATTTCAGACTAGCCCAGTATTTTCTCCATGTTTTTCTTGACCTTTCGCAATTTCTTTGCTATCATCGTTTCTGTTTCGCCGCACTCCGGTCTTCCCGGTTGCGGCGTTTCGTGTTTTTAAGGGGTATCGCTTGTGATATCCCTTGTGATGTTTTGCGCTAACCCCTTTAGATCTTGGGATGGGGATCGACCAGGAGGGGGCAAAGTGATCCTGGAGCGGCCGCAATCAGCACAAGTCCAGCCTCCAGGATTTAGAATCGTAGCTGCTTACTTATGACTGACGTACATCGTGGACTCATTATCGTGAATACCGGCCCAGGCAAGGGCAAAACCACGGCGGCCATGGGCACCGGGCTGCGGGCCGTGGGCAACGGGCTGAAAGTGCTGATGCTGCAGTTTTTGAAAGGCTCGTGGCATTACGGCGAGCTGGATGCCGTGCAGGCCTTCAACGGCAACTTTGTGATGAAGCAGATGGGCCGCGGCTTTGTGAAGGTGGGCGGCGCGGAGACCGATCCGGAGGATATCCGCATGGCCGAAGAGGCGTGGGAGGAGGCGCGCGAGGCCATTATGTCCGGCAAGTGGGACATGGTGATTCTGGATGAGATCAATTACACCATCAGCTATGGCATGCTGGACCCGGCCAAAGTGGCGGAGACGCTGCGGCAGAAGCCGGAGCAGGTGCATGTAATCTTGACGGGCCGGAACGCGCATCCGACAATCATTGAGCTGGCCGATACGGTCACCGAGATGAAGCAGGTGAAGCACGCCTATGAAAAAGGCGTGCTGGCGCAGCGGGGAATTGAGTATTAAGAAGGCGGCACACTTTGGCATGGTTTAAACGAGAAGCGAGCGAACTGCAGGCGTCCGATGAGAAGAAAGTGCGCACGGAAGGGCTGTGGGTGAAGTGCGATGGATGCCGGCAGATTATCTGGAAGAAAGATCTCGATGATAATCACAGCGTTTGCCCCAAATGCGAATACCACTTCCGCATTGACGCGCCCAGCCGCCTGAGCCTGCTGCTGGATGAAGGCTCCATCGAGCTGCACGACGAGAGCCTGGCTTCGACCGATCCGCTGAACTTTACCGATACGCGGCCTTATAAGGCTCGTCTCGAGAAGAGCCGCAGCCAGACCCGGCTGCAGGATGCGATCATCAATGCCACGGGAACGATCAACGGGCGTCCGGTGGTGGTGAGCGCCATGGAGTATTCGTTCATTGGCGGCAGCATGGGCGCGGTGGTGGGCGAGGCCATTACGCGGGCCATTGAACGCGCCTGCCAGCAGCGCAAGCCGGTGATTGTGGTGTCGGCTTCGGGCGGTGCGCGCATGATGGAGGGCGTGGTCAGCCTGATGCAGATGGCGAAAATTTCCGCCGCGCTGGCCCGGCTGGACGATGCGAAGCTGCCTTACATCTCAATACTGACCGACCCAACCACGGGCGGCGTGACTGCTTCTTACGCCATGCTGGGCGACCTGAACATCGCCGAGCCGGGAGCGCTGATCGGCTTTGCCGGGCCGCGCGTGATCGAGCAGACCATCCGCCAGAAACTTCCGGAAGGCTTCCAGACCAGCGAGTTTTTGCTGCAGCACGGAATGCTGGACGCCGTGGTGCATCGCAAGGAAATGAAGAATTACATCTCCCGCGCGCTGGACTTTATGTCTCCCAGGGCCGCCTGAGTAGAGCGGGGAAATCTCGTGCCTGTTTCCTATGAATTCGCGGTCGCCCAGCTCATGGCCCTGGGGCATGAGCTGGCGTCGCAGCGCAAGTTCAATCTGGCCCACATGCGCCGGCTGGCGGAAGCGCTGGGCCATCCGCAGCGCCGCCTGCCCTGCGTGCTGATTGCCGGTACCAACGGCAAAGGCTCCACGGCGGCCACACTGGCCAGCATTATTCAGGCTGCCGGTTTTCGCACCGGCCTTTACACCTCGCCGCATCTGGTGCGGGTGAACGAACGGATACAGATCAACCGCGAGCCTGTCAGCGATTACGAATTTGCCGAGATGTATGAACGCGTAGAGAGCGCGGCCGAGGCGCTGGTGGCGCAGGGCGAGCTGCCGTGGCATCCGAGTTTTTTTGAGATGATTACCGGGATGATGTTCGAATACTTTGCCAGCGCGGGCGTGGAGCTTGCCGTGCTGGAAGTGGGCATGGGCGGACGGCTCGATGCCACGAATATTGCCGATCCCTGCGTCTCGGTGATTACCGATATTGATTTTGATCATCAGAAATTTCTGGGCAACACGCTGGAAGAGATTGCACGGGAAAAAGCAGGCATCATGCGGCCGGGCGGAGTGGTGGTGCTGCTGCCGCAACATCCGCAGGTGAATGACGCTCTGGGCCATGCGGTGCTGGAATGCAATGCAAAGCCAGTGAGCGCAGTGAAGTATATGCCTTCTGTGACGCCGGCAGCCGGGCTGGGGCCACGGAACCACTTTCCCCTGGAGTTTATGGGAAGCACGCTGGACGTGGATTTCCCCTTGCAGGGCCGCCATCAGTTGCGAAACTTGGCGCTGGCCATTACCGCCGCCGAGCAGCTCAATGCTTTTGGCTTTCGCATATTGCCGCAACACGTGGCGGAGGGTATTCGCGCCACGCGCTGGCCGGGCCGGTTCGAGGTGCTGCCGGCCGAGAATGGACGTCCGGAGATTGTGCTGGATGTGGCGCACAATCCGGCGGGCGCGTGGGCGCTGCGCTCGCTGCTTTCGAGCCGGTATGAAGACCGTCCGCTGACCTTTGTTTTTGGCGCCATGCGGGACAAGGCCATTCAGGAGATTGCCGACATACTGTTTCCGCTGGCCGAGTGTGTGGTGGCTACACAACCGGAGAATCCGCGAGCGGCCACACCCCAGGAAATTGCCGAGATGGCCGACCGCACACATACGACCGTAGTGCAGGAGCCGGAGACGGAAGCAGCGCTGCGGCGCGCTTTTGCGCTGGCAGGAGAGAAGGGAGCCGTGGTGATTACCGGCTCGATTTATTTGGTGGGAGAGGCGCTGGCGCGGCTTGGTCCTGCGCAAAAGCAGGATGATGTCCGGCATAATATTTTGACGTGAGCGAAACGCAAATCCAACCCAGTGCATTAGCGCGGAAGCATGGCGGCCTGCCCGTGTGGCTTTCGCGCCTGCGGTCTTATTTTTTCTGGGACCCGCTGGTGTGGATTTACACCATTATTCTGGGCACGCTGTCGTTGTTGTCGTCTTTCTTCGATCAAGAGGGTAGGATTCAGCACGGCTTTGCGCGGTTGTGGGCGCGCATCATTTTGGCCACCATCGGCGCACACGTTGCGGTTGAAGGTCTCGCGGAAAGGCAGAGCGGCCCGGCGCGGGTGTATGTGGTGAATCATCTTTCCGCGCTGGATATTCCGGTGCTGTACGGGCTTTTGCCGTTTCAATTCCGCATTCTGGCCAAGCGGGAGCTGTTTCGCTATCCATTTATGGGATGGCACCTGAGCCGCTCAGGCCAGATTCCGGTGGACCTGGAAGATGCAAAAAGGTCGATACGCAGCTTGAACCGAGCGGTGGAAACGATTAAGAGCGGCATGTCGCTGGTGGTTTTCCCGGAGGGCGGGCGCTCGCCCAATGGCGAGCTGCAGCCGTTTATGGCGGGCGCTTTTTATGCCGCGGTGAGAGCGCAGGCGGAAATTGTACCCATGGCGCTGGTGGGGACTTATGAGACGCTGCCCATGAATACCTGGCACATCAGGCCGCATCCGATTCACCTGCTGGCGGGTAAACCGATACCTACCCAGGGACGATCAGTGCGCGAGATGGAGCAGCTGGTGCATGAGGCGCGCAACGCGATTGCGCACATGTACCGCTCGGTGAAGGCGCAGGAGCATGTGGAACAGGCAGTAAAGCAGTAATCAATGAGGGCGGAAAACGTGCGGCCAAAAATTGCCATTCCGGAACCATGCGCCAGCGACAAGGCTTACAGCCAGCGCGCTCTGCCTCCTTATATTTATGCAGTGGAAAGCTGTGGCGGCGAAGCAGTGACCATTCCGCTCGGATTGCCCGCGGAAATTGTGGCGCGCACGATTACCGGGTGCAATGCGGTGTTGCTGCCGGGCAGTCCGGCAGATGTGGATCCGCAAAAATACAGTGCGGCGCGTGATCCGCGCACGGCGATTGCCGACCCGCTGCGCGACAGCGTTGATGAACTTCTTTTACAGGATGCGTGGAACCTGCGCAAGCCGGTGTTTGGCATTTGCTATGGATTGCAGTCGCTGAATGTATGGCGCAGCGGCTCTCTGGTGCAGCACCTCGAAACCGGCGTGGACCATTCGTCAAAGCGCGAAACGGCGATGGCCCATCAGATTCGCGTGAAGACCGGATCATTGCTGGCGCAAACGCTGCACTGCGCGGCTGAAGCCTGCGATTTGCCGGTGAATTCCAGCCATCATCAGGCTGCCGGTGTGATTGGTGATGGGCTGGCCATCGCGGCGCAATGTCTGGAAGATGGCACGGTGGAGGCCGTTGAAGGAACTGCCGCCAGCCATTTTGTGCTCGCGGTGCAGTGGCATCCGGAGCGGACCTTCGAGGGCGATGCACCCTCGAGACTGCTGTTTGAAACGTTCATACGAGCTGCGCGGGAGTGGCGAATCCCGGCTTAAATCCCCGGCGCACACTTGCTAAACGCCGTTCGGCTTACGTATCTTTTAAGGCCATGTCGCAAAAAGGCGTAGTGCTCTCTCTCGAAAACAAAGTTGCCGTGGTCACCGGCGGATCGCGTGGCATTGGCGCGGCGACTGTGCGGATGTTTGTGCGCGCCGGAGCGCGCGTGCTCTTTAACTATCAACGCGCCGAGGCCGAGGCGGAGGCGGATCGCTTGGTGAGCGAATGCGGAGCGCAGGACTGCATGGCGGTAAAAGCCGAACTGGATTCGGCCCAGGCAGCGGAGAATCTGGTGAACGCCGCAGTACGGCGCTTTGGTCAGGTGGACATTGTGGTGGGCAATCATGGAGTGTGGCCGCCGCGAGATGTCCCGATTAATGAGATGACCGATGAGCAGTGGCGATCAACTCTGGCGATCAACGTGGACAGCATTTTTGGTCTGGTCAAATCCGGTGTGGCGCAGATGAAAAAGCAGGGGCGCGGCGGACACGTAGTGCTGATCAGCTCAACCGCCGGCCAGCGCGGCGAGGCTTTTCATTGCGACTACGCCGCGAGCAAAGGCGCCGTGATCAGTATGGTGAAGGGGCTTTCCACCGAGCTGGCGCGTGATGGAATCTATGTGAACTGCGTGGCGCCGGGCTGGGTGGAGACGGAGATGGCGGCGCCGGCCTTGAAAGATCCGGTGGTCAGCAAGCGAGTGTTTGCCACCATTCCTTTGGGCAGGGCAGGGAGTCCGGATGAGATTGCCTCGGCGGTTTTGTTTTTGTGTACGCCGTACGCAGGGTTTATCACGGGTGAAATTATGAACGTAAACGGCGGCGCGGTGCTGGTGGGCTAATTGAAAAATATCTGCTCGGGGGTACGCTGCATCCAACGTTCCAGGAACCTAAAAATGAGAGTCCTGACAGTACTGCTATGGTGCCTTACTGCATTCGCGCAGCAAACGGCCGCTCCCGCGAATGATGCTCAGGCCAATCAGCAGAAGGCGCGCCATCTGCTGGATCAGATGATCACGGCGCTCGGCGGGCAAGCCTATTTGACAGTGGAGGATTCGCATATCGAGGGGCGGACCGGCGTTTTTTATCACGGCAGTTCGGAAGGCGGCGATGTTTTTGTCCGCTTCTGGCAATGGCCGGGCAAGGAACGGTGGGAGCATACCAAACAGCGGGACATCATTACACTGTATGTAGACGATAAAGCGTATGAGCGGACTTTTCGCGGCACCCGGCAATTGAATCCCGATAAAGATGCCGACCTGCGGCGTTTCATGCTGCGCCGCAAGTACACCCTGGAGATCGTGCTTCGCCAGTGGCTCTCTGCTCCCGGTACTGCTCTTTTTTATGAAGGCCCCGCGCTCACCGAAAACCACAGCGTGGAGCGAGTGACGGTCATCAACAATAACGATGAAGCGGTTACTTTGCTCATTGATGCCGATTCACATTTGCCGGTGAAGAAGATATTTATATCCCGCGATCCGCAAACCCGCGACCGCGACGAGATCGGCGAAGTGTACGACAACTGGAAGAAGGTGCAGGGCGTCACCACTCCGTACAACACCCTCATTACCTTCAATGGAGATTTGTTCCGCCAGTACTTTATTACCAGTGTGAGCTACAACAGCCATCTGCAGCCTGTGCTCTTTGACCCTGGAGCCATGAATTACGATTCGCGGAAGAAGTAATCGCGAATTTATTCCCGGAATTTCGTTTCATTCGCACCATGATATGTTGTAAAAAAACAACACCACGTCTTGTTTTTAGTGGTGTAATCTGTTCATCTTAAACAAGTTGTCATTCGAACAGACAATTCGAACACCAGTCCATTGCCAGGGCGTAGGGCTGCACAGCGGCGCTCCGGTTAATTTGCGTATTCTTCCGGCAGCGGCAGGAAGCGGCATTGTCTTTCGGCGCGTGGATCTGGATGGTTTTGAAATTGAAGCCATCGGCCGCAACGTGGCCAAGGTCAGCTACGCTACCAGCCTGCAAAAAAAAGGTGTACTGATCTCGACGACCGAGCATCTGCTTTCGGCTTTTATTGGTATGGGGCTGGATAATGCCATTGTCGAGCTGGATAATCTCGAGCTGCCTATTTTGGATGGCAGCGCCCGGCCGTTCGTCGACATGATCCTCGGCGCGGGCCTGCGGCAGCAGCGGCGGAAGCGCGCTTATTTGAAGATCCTGCAACAGGTCGAGGTGCGGGACGGTGATAAGTTCATCGCCGCTTATCCCGCACCCGGATATTCTGTCGCTTACAAGATCAATTTTGCTCCGCCCATTGGCGAGCAGGCCTTTGAGATCGATCTGTCCCGCGATCTGTATCGCAGCGAACTGGCGGCGGCGCGGACTTTTGGCTTTCTGCGCGAAGAGCAGGCCATGAAGAATATGGGGCTGATTCGCGGGGCGTCGGAAGAGAATGTGATCGTGGTTACCAGCGATGGCGTGAAAAACGGCCCTCTGCGTTTCAGCGATGAGTTTGTGCGTCACAAAGTACTGGATCTGATTGGCGATCTGGCGCTGCTGGGCAAACAGGTAGTCGGCCGCATCGTCGCGGATCGTGCCGGACATGCCATGCACACTGCCCTGGTGTCACGTTTGCTGAAAGATCACTCGCTGTGGGAAGAGACCACGGAGCCTTCCGGACTCGTGCAGGAATCCACACCGGAATTGACAGCACTTACCCAGACTTCCCAGACCTAATGCCAGTCGCGTGAAGAAAATCGTCTATCTGTCACTGGGCTCGAATCTGGGCGACCGCGTCGGCTATCTGCGCGAGGCAATTGAGCGCCTTCAGGAACTGGGAACGCTTATTGCCGAGTCCTCGCTCTATGAGACGGAGCCGATGGAGATCAAGCAGCAGCCGGAATTCTTGAATTGCGCCATCAGCCTGAAGACGGAATTAATGCCCCGGCAGCTTCTTTCGCGCATTCTGGCTATTGAGCTGTCCATGGGGCGCAAGCGTACCCAGGCTAAAGGTCCCCGGACGATTGACATCGATATTATTTTCTTTGGAACTTCGGTGATTGACAGCCAATCCCTGACGATTCCGCATCCAGCGATGCATCAGCGTCGCTTTGTCCTTGAGCCGCTGGCGGAGATTGCTCCTGACTTCCGCCACCCGGTATTCAAGCGCACGGTGCGCGAGTTGTTGCAGGCTTTGCCTGCCGAGGCTGGTACAGTTCGCCGTTACAATTACTAACCGTGGAAACTACTGAGATCGCCCGCCTACTGGCGCCTTATATTGAGTTGGATCCGGATCAGCTTGAACAGGTGTCTCTGTATCTGTCCCTGTTGCTTAAGTGGAATGCCCGGATCAATTTGACCGCTGTGCGCCAGCCGGACGAGATGGTTACACGGCATTTTGGCGAGTCATTTTTTGCCGGTAAACATCTTTGGAGCGGTTCCTCGCCCAATTTGATGATGGATATAGGCTCTGGACCTGGCTTTCCCGGTCTGCCCTGCGCGATTCTCGCGCCCGACAGCCCGGTTCTGCTGGTGGAATCCAACAATAAGAAAACCGCATTTCTCCAGGAAGTGATCTTTGCCCTGAGATTGACGAATGTGAAGGTGTTTTACGGGCGGGCCGAAAGCTATACCGATCAGGCTCCGGATCTGGTGACGATGCGTGCGGTGGAGAAGTTTGAAAGCTCGCTGCCGGTTGCATTGCGCTTGTTGCAGCCGGAAGGGCGCATTGCTCTGATGATCGGCGAGGCTCAAGTGTCGGTCGCACAAAAAATTGCGGAGAACGTGGCGTGGCAGGAGCCAATCGTAGTTCCGGGCGGCCATTCGCGGGTACTTTTGACGGGAACAAAAGCAGCCGAGTGATGGCATGTAAGAATCCCGGGTTTTTTTGACAGGGAAAGCAGAAGAGTAATGTTCCACGTGGAACACTATGCAAACAGAGTAGTTATATGTTCCACGTGGAACAATAACCTTCAAGCCAAGCCAATCAGGCATTGCGGATTTGCCGCTGCTTCGTTAAAGTCAAAACGTATTTGGAATCGAAACTCATGGGACGCGTAATCGCGGTAGCCAATCAAAAAGGCGGTGTCGGCAAGACCACCACCTCCATCAATCTTGCCGCCTCCTTTGCCGCAGCGGAAGTCAAGTGCCTGCTCGTGGATTGCGATCCCCAGTCCAATACCACCGGCGGCCTCGGTTTTACCCGGGATCCGGAGCGGCTGAGCACCTATGACGTGCTGATTGGCTCGGCATCGGCCAGTGATGCCATACTTCCCACCGAACTGGAAGGTCTCAGCATACTGCCGGCGCACAAAAACCTGATTGGCGCCAATATCGAGCTGGTCGCGGCAGAGCAGCGCGAGTTTCGCCTGCGCAACGCTCTCAAGAGTGTGCGTGACCGCTTCGATTTCATTGTGCTCGATTGCCCGCCCGCACTCGATCTGCTCACCCTCAATGCCCTGGTAGCCGCTGATTCGGTTCTGATTCCCATGCAGGCCGAATATTTTGCTCTTGAGGGCATCAGCGAACTCATCGACACCATTGAGCGTTTGCGGCAGAGTTTCAATCCCGATCTGCAGGTGGAAGGCGTGGTGCTCACCATGTACGATGAGCGTACGAATCTCGCCCAGCAGGTTACCAACGAGCTAAAGAAGTTTTTCGGAGAAAAGCTGCTGAAGACCTCGGTGCCACGCAACGTCCGCCTGGCCGAGGCGCCTAGTTACGGCAAACCGGTGCTGCTTTATGACGTCCGCTCGCGTGGCTCCGAGAGCTATATACGCCTGGCCAAGGAATTGATGGATCGTATGCTGCAGCAGCAAGCCTCGGCGAGCGCGCCAGATACACTTTCTGCGAACGTTACTTAAGGAGTCATAGCCGAAACGATGAATGATAAGCGTAAAGCACTGGGGCGCGGACTGGAGTCCCTGCTGCCGGGAAAGCCTGCCGCAACGAATACAGCTCCGGCAGCCGATGCCAGCCGGGGTTACCAGGAAATTTCGGTTGAATTGATCGATCCCAATCCTTATCAGACGCGGAGCCGCATCCATGAAGACGCGCTGAACGAGCTGGTGGAATCCATTCGGGCCACCGGTGTAGTGCAGCCGGTTATGCTGCGCCCAGGCGTGAACGGGCGCTTCCAGTTGGTGGCCGGCGAGCGCCGCTGGATGGCCTCGAAGCGTGCTGGCCGGGCGACGATCCCCGCAGTGGTCAGGCAAATCTCCAATGAGCAGGCCATGGAGATCACCATTGTCGAGAACCTGCAGCGCGAGGACCTGAGTCCCATGGAGCAGGCCCGCGCCTTTGAGCGGCTCAGCCGCGAATTCAACATGACCCAGGAGCAGATTGCCACCCGCACAGGCAAAGACCGCGCCAGTGTCGCCAACTTTATCCGACTGCTCAAGTTTTCCCAGAATGTGCAGGAGAGTCTGGATAGCGGCGTCCTGAGCTTTGGACACGGCAAAGTCCTGGGTGCGCTGATTGCTTTTCCCGAACATCTGGACCATGCCGTACAGCAGATCATCGCGAAGAATCTCTCTGTGCGGCAGACGGAAGAGCTGGTCTCGCAGCTCATGAGTCCGGAAGCCGAACAGCAGCCGGCGAAAGCCGCGCCTGCGGTTGACCCCAACGTTCGCGCCGCCCAGCGTAGCCTGGAAGAAACTTTGGGCGTGAAGGTGGAGATTCAGGACCGCAAAGGCAAGGGAAAGATTGTGTTGCGATATTCATCGCTCGAAGATTTTGATCGCATCATGGTGGCCCTGGCCGCAAAATAAACATGTGTGCGGGCGGTCAGAATTCACCGGCTCTTAGCGAACAAAAAGCGTATGCCTGAATCCCTGCAATTCCTGATCGATCAAATCGATACTCCCATCGGTGAGTTCCTGATCGTCTGCGATCAGGATGGGAATCTGCGTGCCACCGACTGGAGAGAGCATGAAGCTCGCATGCGACGTCTGCTGCATTTGCAGTATGGAGAAAAGGCAGCCAGGCTCGAGCCTGCCAGCAATCCCCATGGCCTGACTCCGGCGATCCGAAATTATTTTTCCGGAGAGCTTGCTGCCATTGACGGCCTGCCCGTGCGCACAGCTGGAACTCCATTCCAGCAGGAAGTATGGCAGGAGCTGCGGAAGATTCCCTGCGGCGTCACCATCTCGTATGGTCAGCTTGCGCAGCGAATTGGCCGGCCTGCCGCAGTACGGGCAGTCGGGCTGGCGAATGGATCGAATCCGGTTGGCATCATCGTGCCCTGCCACCGCGTGATCGGAGCCAATGGCACGTTGACCGGCTACGGTGGGGGCCTAGAGAGAAAGCGCTGGCTTCTGGCGCACGAGAGCCAATCGAAGCAGTTGGAATTACAGCCTTAACCCCGTCCACATTTCTGAAACCACAATGGAATTGCCGGGGTTTTCCGGATCATATTTGATGGAGGCTTGCAAACCGAGCCTGCAGGAATGAAGGTCTACAAGGTGGCGAAGATGGGTGATGTCCTGTGACGCTTCATAGCTCACGCCGGCAACGTCATACTTATAGATCAACAGCTGAGTCTCGCCCTCGCCATTGAGCTGGATCTGGTTTACGTCGATCACGGCGCCATCGGTAATGCGCCCGCTCTCGCTGATGCGCGTCCGGCGCTCGTGTTCCAGCTGCTCCGGAGTCTTGCGCCTGCGGCGAAGCAATGCGCGCGCCGCCACCACCAGGGCGGCAGCGCCCGCAATTGCCACATACGAATAAAGACGAAGTGTACCTACCATAATCAGCGTCTCCGGCGAGACATTCGCTCCTTACTCTGGATGAAACGCACTCGCTGAAAGTTTCATCGGAGTCACCGGGAAAAATCTTAACTGTTGCCTGCCGCTCTTAATCACCGTCCACGACTGAATTTTTGAGAGCGCCAATGCCGGACACGGAAACCACCACTTCATCGCCGGCCACCATGGGACCAACTCCCGCGGGCGTGCCGGTACAGATCAGGTCGCCGGGGAGCAGCGTCATCACCCGCGAAATGTAGCGGATAATCACGTCCAGAGGGAAAATAAATTCCGTGGTGCTGGCGGATTGCTTCACCGCGCCATTCACCCGCGCTTCCACCTGTACTCCCTTCCAGGGATCAATCGTATCGGTAACCAGCGGACCCGTTGGGCAAAAGCTGTCAAAACCCTTGGCCCGGGTCCATTGGTCGTCTTTTTTCTGCAGGTCGCGCGCAGTCACATCGTTGGCGCAGGTGTAGCCCAAAATGTAAGGGCGTACATCGTCATTTTCCTTTAGATTTCTACAGCGTTCTTTGATCACCACGGCCAGTTCCGCTTCAAAATCCACGCGCTCGGAAATCTTCGGACGGACGATTTTGTCACCAGGATGAATGAGGGAAGAAGGCGGTTTCAGAAAAATCAGCGGCTCGGTCGGAACGTCGTTGCCCATTTCCTTTGCATGATCGCGATAGTTGCGTCCCACGCAGACGATTTTCGATGGGCGCACCGGCGCCAGCAAAGACACGGAAGAAAGCGGCAGCGCCGGAATCTTTTCCGTACGCGCCAGATCAGGCAATCCAGACGCGCTCAGCGGCAGGATATGCGTTATCTGGTCGCCATCGACCAGACCGTACTGTGAACCATTGGGTGAAGAGAAACAGCAATATTTCATTTTTCGTCCTCTGCAAAAAAGTTATTCGCGCGGTACAGACTCCGAAGCCTCGGCGGACTTCGGACTCTCGTTATTGCGAAGATCAACTGCTGTTACTGCATAAAAATATTTCGTGCCGGGCTGAACGGCTTTGTCCCGGTAAGCCGGTTCTTTCAGCAGCGCCGTATTCAGCTTTTGGAACTGCTGCTCATCGCTGCTGCGGCGGTAGATGTTGTATCCGGCGAGATCAGGCTCGCTGTTCGGCGTCCATGCCAGATCAATAAAGAGCTGTTGCATGCTTCCGGAAAATGCGGCCTGCAGGCCCGAGGGCGCTGCCGGGGGAAATACGTCAGTCGTGGTGATTGTCACCGGTTGTGATTCATTGCTTGGGACCTCGCCTTTATTTCCGTGCGCCGGATTCTCCCAGAGCGTGACCGGGGCAATCCAGTATTGATATTTCTTTTCCCACTCAATGGAGCCATCAATAAACAGCATGGCCTCATTGCTGGCGTCCACCTGGGCCAGCATGGCCGGTTGACCGCCTTCAATGCGGCGCATGATCCGGTAAACATAGCGGACCGAGAGGTGAGTCTTGTTTTGCGGAGGCCAGGTCTGCTTCCACGTGAGGCCAACTCCCTGAGGCGCCGTCTTTGCCTGAACGCCTTCCGGCGCCGGCAGCGCCGGAACCAGGGCAACCGCAACCTGGTTCGATAAGCCCGCGCTTTTACCTGAAGAGGTCAATGTCTCTACGGTGTAATTCGTAAAGTCGGCAGTCGGCGCCACCAGGACGGCGGTAAGCGAATCCTGTACGCTTTCCGGTCGTGTCTCCTGCGACTTTTTCGCCGCCGGAAGTGGTAGCTCGCCGATCACAATCGGCGCGGAAGGCTCACTCGTACGGCGCACAATCATCTTGCCTGGCTTGTGTACCAGCGCGCCATCGGTTGTTTCCTGCGGAGCGGTCCAGGTGAGAGTCACAACATCGCCTTTGCGCTCGGCCTTCAGATCGGTCACCGCGGCGGGAATATTGAGAGACGGTGGCTGCGGAGCGCCTGGAGTTGCGCAGCCGCTCAACAGAGCGATTGCCAGCGAAATGAAAATGAGAGCGCGCATAAAGCGGAGCAGCAACCCACAGATGCTTTACAGCCAGTCGATTATAGCGGTCTCTGCCGCGTGCTTCTGTATGGCCAAAGCAGGCTACAGAATGTACCGCGACAAATCCTGGTCTTTCACAATGTCCGTAAGCATTTTGCGAACGTAGTCGCCGTCGATCGTGACTGTTTTGTCCTTCAGGTCGGGAGCGTTAAAGCTCACGTCATCCAGCACGCGCTCCATGATGGTATGCAGGCGGCGCGCGCCAATGTTTTCCGTGGCTTCATTCACGCGGAAGGCAAACGAGGCAATCTCGTCCAGAGCATCACGGGTAAATTCCAGGCGCAGAGCCTCGGTCTCCAGCAGCGCCGTGTACTGCTTCACCAGCGAAGATTTAGGCTCGGTCAAAATGGCGATGAAATCTTCCATGGTCAGCGATTTAAGCTCCACCCGTATGGGGAAGCGCCCCTGCAATTCAGGGATCAGGTCGCTGGGCTTGGAAACGTGGAAAGCTCCGGCGGCAATAAACAGAATATGGTCGGTGCTCACCATGCCATAGCGGGTGTTGACGGTGGTGCCTTCCACAATGGGCAATATGTCGCGCTGCACGCCCTCGCGGGAAACGTCCGGACCGTGGCCGCCTTCGCGTCCGGCGATCTTGTCGATTTCATCCAGAAAAATAATGCCCGATTGCTCCACCCGCTCCACTGCCACGCGAGTGACCTGGTCCATATCAATCAGCCGTGACTCTTCTTCCTGGATCAGATATTCGAAAGCTTCGCTGACCTTCATCTTCCGCTTCTTGGTGCGCTGGCCGAAGATGCTGGGCAGCATGTCCTTGATATTGATGTCCATCTCCTCCACGCCCTGATTGGAGATGATCTCGAATGCGGGCATGGAACGCTCGCGGACTTCCAGCTCCACCATGCGCTCATCCAGTTTGCCTTCGCGCAGTTGCTGGCGAAGCTTTTCTCTCGTGCGCGCCGTAGAGTCGCCGTCTTCCGTCGCAGCCGGAAGCGCAAAGCCAGTAGTGGTGGACGTTGCCGCGGCAGGCGGAGGCGGTGCGGGCAGCAGCAGATCCAGAAGACGCTCTTCGGCATTGAGTTCCGCTTTTTCCGAGACCTCTTCCAGTCGCTCCTCGCGCACCATGTCGATGGCAATCTCAGTCAGATCGCGCACCATGGATTCAACGTCGCGCCCCACGTAGCCGACCTCGGTGAACTTGGACGCCTCGACCTTCAAAAACGGAGAATTCGCCAGCCTGGCCAGGCGGCGTGCAATCTCGGTCTTGCCCACGCCGGTGGGTCCGATCATGATGATGTTCTTGGGCATGATCTCTTCCGCCAGTTCGGGCGTGAGCTTCTGCCGGCGCATGCGGTTGCGCAGTGCAATGGCCACCGCGCGCTTGGCCTCATGCTGGCCCACCACGTATTTGTCCAGTTCGGCTACGATTTCTTTGGGCGTGAGGTCGTCCAGCGCTTGGCGTGCTTCGCCGTATTTCGCGGCGGACGATCTTTTAACCGCACCACAAATTTCAGACCCGACCACGTATCATCAATTGCGCAAACCTTTACGTCCACCAGCCCGATATTCAGCCCTGTCTCGCGAACGATATTTTCGTTCAGATCGGTGGGCCGCCCCGACGCTTTCTTAGGCCATGCAATCCAGATCATGCCATCCGGGAGCTGGACCTTCATCAGGCCAGGGAAACTCTTCTCCAGGTCCGCCAGCTTGTCCGTGAAGTGGACAACCACACTGGCCTTGCCTGCCAGCCGCTCCGTGATGGCCGCGCCCTCCGGCAGCGGCCCCAGGTCCTTCACAAAACTGGCTGGCTGGTTACGCAGGATGACCCGCTGGCCGGGTTTAATGCCGATCTTTTGCAGCAGCGGTGTTCCTGAATAGCCTGCCATTTCCGTTATTGCGCGGGAGCAGCGCTCTTTTGCTTATCGCTGGAGAGCTCTTCAATCGTGAAACTGTCGTTGGTATAAATACAAATTTTGCCCGCAATCTTCATGGCTTCTTCGGCAATCTTGCGTGCCGGCAGATCGGTATTGTCCACCAGAGCCTTGGCCGCTGCCACTGCATACGATCCGCCGCTGCCAATGGCCGCGACGCCGCCATCCGGCTCAATCACATCGCCGGCGCCGCTGATCAGAAACGTTTGCGTCACGTCCGAAACCAGCAGAAGCGCCTCAAGATGGCGCAGTACTTTGTCCGTGCGCCAGTCTTTGGCCAGCTCCACCGCTGCCCGGCCGAGGTTGCCATGATACTGCTCCAGCTTGGCCTCAAAACGGGCGAAAAGCGAGAACGCATCGGCGGTTGAGCCGGCAAAGCCAGCCAGAATCTTGTCGTTATAAAGGCGGCGAATCTTTTTGGCCGTATGTTTGATGACGCCTTCGCCAAGGGTGACCTGGCCATCCGCCGCCATCACCACCGTGCCCTCGCGACGAACGCTGACGACGGTTGTGGAGCGGATTTTCGGGTGACTGGAAGCTGATTTGAGTGAACGTTTTAAAGCCATGAGGACAATCTCCAATTATACAGGGGCGCGCGGAAGCACTTCAGCCTGCCCAGACGCGCCCGAATGCGCTTTCCTATTTCTTATATTCCTCGTCAATCTCCACCTGATATCCGGCGACCAGTCGGTTATTGGAGTTGGCCAGGCCAACCACACCCATCATCTCGTGGAACATGGCATCGGTCATGCCCTTTTTGCGCGCGCCTGCCGTATGCGCGGCGATGCAGTAATCACACAGATTGCTGGCGCTCACCGCCACGTAGATCAGCTCTTTGGTGAGCGGATCCAGGGCGCCGGCCCCCATGATCGCCTTGGTCGCTTCCCATGTGCGCCGGAGATTTGCGGGATCGTGGGCGATGGCCTTCCAGAAATTGGTTACGTGGTCGATCTTGCGTGTAGCCATAATGTCGTCATAGACGGCGCGCACTTCGGCGCTGGCATTTTCGTATTCAATGAGTCCCAGTGTGGACATAAATTTTCTCTCCTGAAAAGTTTTGCTCGCCGGTCTGCATTCTAGACGGGATTCAGAATTTGATAAATTCTTGAGCATGGCAAAAGACATTCCCATTGGCATTCGCGGCGAGGCGGAAGAGACGGTTGCGCACCAGCACACGCTGAACCACCACAATCCTGCCCTGCCGCCGATTTATTCAACTCCCAACATGATCGGCCTCATGGAAGTAGCTGCTTTCAATGCTCTGCTCCCGTTTTGCGAGGAGGGCGAAATCACCGTGGGCACCGCCATCAACATTGAGCATCGCGCGCCCACCACTCCCGGAGCGCGGGTGAAAGCCGAAGCCGAGCTCGAATCAATCAGTGGACGGTTCTTTGTCTTCCGGGTAACGGCGCACAACGGAGTGGCGGAGATTGGCCGCGGCACCGTCACGCGGACCTTTGTCCACCCGGCCAGAGTGGCGGAGCGGTCGGCAAAAGGCAGCCGACAATAAGGACTTTCCCATCTTTAGGTACCATTACTCTGGTGACTCTTCCTTTTACAATTGAAGCCCAGCGCGACGCCTCGCGCCTGGCGAAAATCAGCACCACTCACGGAGATGTGGAAACCCCGGTGTTCATGCCGGTGGGGACCTTAGGGTCGGTGAAGGGTGTGCCGCAGGACGTACTGGAAGCCCTCGGCGCGCAAATCATTCTCGGAAACACCTACCATTTATATCTGCGTCCGGGGCACGAGCTGATTCGCGGGTTCGGCGGACTGCATCGTTTTATGAGCTGGGACCGCGCTCTTCTTACTGACTCCGGCGGCTTTCAGGTCTTCAGTCTGAATGAGCTGCGCAAAATCAGCGAAGACGGGGTCAACTTCCGCTCGCATCTCGACGGCTCGTCGCACCTGTTTACGCCGGAACGCTCCATTGAAATTCAGATTGCCCTCGGCGGCGACATCATTATGGCTTTTGACGAATGCACCGAACATCCCGCCGGGCGCGAACGCAGCCGCCAGTCCATGGAAATGACGCTGCGCTGGGCAAAGCGGTCTAAAGATTATTTTGAAGCCCACAAGCATGAAGTTCCCTGGCCCAATAACGCATCTGGCCGGACTCAGGCCCTGTTCGGCATCGTGCAGGGCGGAATGCACGCCGATTTGCGCCGCGAATCGGCCGAGCGTACCGTGGAGCTCGATTTTCCCGGCTACGCCATTGGCGGGCTGAGCGTAGGTGAGCCGCGGGAAAAGACCAGCGAGATGATTGCCGCTGCTCTGGAGGTACTGCCCAAAGACAAACCGCGCTACGTGATGGGCGTGGGCTATCCCGAGGAAATTGTGCAGTATGCCGCCATGGGCGTGGACATGATGGATTGCGTGCTGCCCACGCGTGCTGCCCGCCATGGTCTGTTGTTTACCTCGGAAGGCCGCATGAACATTAAGAACCTGCGCTATGCCCGGGACGAAAATCCGCCCGACCCGCAATGTAGCTGCAAAGTCTGCGCCCGTTACAGCCGTGCATACCTGCGCCACCTGTTTGTGACAGGAGAGCCGCTGGCCGGGGTTCTCAATACCATTCACAATCTGGCCCGCTACCTTGACACTATGAAGGCAGTGCGTCATGCTATACGACTTGGGAACCAGTCAGGGAATGCGTCTGTGTCTGAACATGCCTGACAAAAGCCAGAAAACCTCCGAATAACTCCGGCATCAGTAACGCCGTGTGCTGGAGGCCCAGGCGGTAGCATCAGCGGTGACAAATTTTTAGTGTGTTGTCCAACTGAAAAGGCGGTTGTGCGTTTGGCTCCCTGCAGGTTTTGGAAAACAGGTCAGTGATTTTGATAATAATGCAAAACGTACTCAGTATGTTGCTGTTACAGGCTGGCGGCCAGAGCGGACTCGGTTTCCTGCTCATGATGCTTCCCCTTTTCGGCATCATGTATTTTTTGCTGATCCTGCCGCAGCAGCGCAAGCAGAAGCGCTGGCAGCAGATGGTCAGCGAATTGAAGGCTGGTGACAAAGTGACCACCGGCGGCGGTATCCGGGGCACGATCATTGCGGTAAAAGAAGATGCTTTGCATCTGCGTGTACCGCCCGACAATCTGCGGCTCGAAGTCGTCAAGTCGTCGATTGTCTCAGTGTCTCGCGAGGAAGAACCTAAATAATCAGAGAAATGATTTGGTCATGCAGAAGAATCTTGGAACAAAGCTGATTGTCATAGTTGTCGTGATCGTGGCCTTCATGGCCCTCATTTTTCTCGGCAATGACTGGGGAAAGAGCATCCAGGCCATCCGGCAGCACGGTGTTGAAGGCGGGCTGCGGGAGAGTATCCATCTGGGGCTGGATTTGAAGGGCGGCGTTCACCTTATTCTGCAGGTCAAGGTGAATGAAGCCGTGAGTTCTGATTCCGATCATGCAGCCGAGGTGGTTCGAGAGCAGCTGCAGAAAAAGAACGTCTCTTTCACGAATATCTCCAAGCCGGATTCAGTCAACCGCCCGGAAGTAATCACCGTCAAGGGGCTCACTGCCGATGCCGGCCAGCAGCTGCGGACGATTGTTCAGGACTTTCTTCCTGACTATGACGCATCGCGGGGAAGCGAGGACGAATGGAATGTCGTCATGAAGCCCACCCGCCAGGCCAGCCTGAAGCAGGAGACCCTGAATAAGTCGATTGACGCCATTCGTACCCGCGTGGATGCGCTGGGTGTGAGTGAGCCTGTAATTCAGGAAAATGGTCTGGGTAACTACCAGATACTGGTTCAGCTTCCTGGCGTGGACGATCCCGAGCGCGTGAAAGACATTATTAAATCCACCGCTCGTCTTGAGTTGCATCAGTGTTTTGGCAGTGTGGGTGGTTATGAGAGCGAGGAGGCTGCGGGTGCGGCCAATGGCACCCCTCTGCCCTTCAATCAAACGCTGGTTCATGGCCGCAGCGTGGGTTCCCGCAGTGATGGTGACCGGGTCTATGTAGTGGCCAAGACGGCCATAGTTGGCGGAACCGATGTGCGCAGCGCGGAAGCGGGCCACAAGAGCGACAGTAATCAGCCCGTCGTTAATTTTTTCCTTACTAATGCCGCTGGCCGCAAATTCGGCGACTTTACGCGGGAACACAATGAAGAGAGCGGCGCCGCCAATTCCTGTCTCGCCATCATTCTCGACAGCAGAGTCATTGAAGCTGCCAACATCAAGTCTCAAATTAACGATGAAGGTCTGATCGAGGGCGGGTTTACCGAGCAGAGCGCAAAAGATCTGGCTACCCTGCTGACTTCTGGAGCCCTGCCAGCCAGTATGAGTTTTCTGGCGGACAACACGGTTGGCCCGTCTCTGGGCGCTGATTCTATTCGCTCGGGAGTCAAAGCTGCTATTGGCGGAATGCTGGCGGTCATGATTTTCATGTTCATTTATTACCGTGGAGCTGGAGTCAATGCCAATTTGGCCCTTATTTTCAATCTGGTGATCCTGCTGGGCTGCATGGGGTTGTTTGGAGCTGTGCTGACCCTGCCCGGCATTGCGGGTGTGATTCTTACGGTCGGTATGGGTGTGGATTCCAACGTCCTGATTTTCGAGCGCATCCGTGAAGAGTTGAGGAGTGGCAAGGCGCCATCGGCGGCAGTTGATCAGGGCTTCAGTCGGGCGTGGACCACCATTCTGGATACGCACGTGACTACCGTGGTTTCAGCGTTCATTCTGTTTCTTGTGGGCAAAGGGCCGGTCAGCGGATTTGGTCTGACTCTGATTATTGGTTTGCTGGCAAATCTCTTTACGGCCGTCTTTGTTTCGCGCGTGATTTTTGATTTTGTGCTCAGCCGCAAGCAGCGCGGAGAAGCGCTCAGCATCTAGTTCAAAAGGGTTGATCCTGTGGAATTTTTTCGCAATACGAACATAGATTTTCTTGGGAAAAAGTGGTATTTCCTCGGTTTCTCGCTTATTTTCAGCGTGGCCGGCATTCTTTCCATGCTGTTCTGGCACGGAGTCCCTCTGGGAGTGGATTTCCGCGGCGGTACTGTTCTGTATGTAAGGTTTACAGACACGCCGAACCCGAATCAGATTCGCTCTGATCTGGACCGCGCCGGACTGCACAACGCCAGAATTCAAAATTATGGTCTGGCCGCGAACCATGAAGTCCTGATTGCTCTGGACATCAAGGAAACCAGCGAGTCCGATCTCTCCCGAGGCGAGAATCAGATTATCCAGGCGCTGGAGGTCAATCCACCCCAGGGCAAGCATGACCTGAACAACACGGGCGTCGCAGTGGTAGAGGCATCTCTGGTTAAGCTGGACCCTCTCCATACCACTCCGGAAGAGTACAAGCGGCTGGCGCGTGTAATTCTTGATTACCGCGATAAGACCAAAGGCGGAGTCCTGGGCAGCATCCACGAACTCTCCGCGGTTGCTCCCGCGCCTATTGTAGAAACCCTGAAGCAGGATTTCTTTACCAGTAATTTTGGCGTTCGCGGCCGGGATGTAGTAGGCCCGCAGGTTGGCGGACAGCTCCAGCGGCAGGCCAAGCTGGCCGTTGGATTTTCGCTGCTCGGCATGCTGGTATACCTCTGGTTCCGCTTCGAGCTGATTTACGGTGTGGCGGCAGTGGTGGCTGTTTTTCACGACACCCTGATCACCGTGGGCGCCTTCTCCTTGACGAACCAGGAGATAACCCTTACTGTTATTGCCGCCATCCTTACCTTGGTCGGCTACTCCATGAATGACACCATCGTGGTGTTTGACCGCATCCGGGAGAATATAAAAATGATGCGGCGCGAAGGGCTGGCGGAAATTGTGAATCGCAGCATCAATCAGACGCTGAGTCGGACCATTTTAACTTCCGGACTCACGTTCCTGACGGTGCTTTCGCTGTATCTGTTTGGTGGAGAAGTACTTCGTGGCTTTTCCTTCGCCCTGGTAATTGGCATCTTAATAGGTACGTATTCGTCCATCGCAGTGGCAGCTCCCATGTTGGTGGCCTGGCAGGATTGGCGCGCCAGCAGGGCTAGTCGGCGCGCGCCGGTTCGGGCCAGGGCTTAAATTTATTTCTGCCTGGCTGGGAGCAAAATGTGCAGTCCCGGTGTCCAATGTTAGTGAATAGTTCTCGGATTGGAGAGCAGGGATGTTTGAAGACAGCTTAATTGAATCAAGTGGAAGAATTAAAACCCGGTCCTGGACCAAGCTGGCCTCGTTCGCGGCCCAGATCATTGTTGTCGTAGTCGTGGTTTTAATTCCGTTGCTTATAACTGAGGCCTTGCCCTCGGCCCAGTTGAACGCCATGTTCACGGCGCCACCTCCGCCACCCCCACCGCCACCACCGCCACCTCCTGCGGCAGCTGTAGTGCACCACACCAGTGAGGTCGTGAATGGGCAGCTGAGCACTCCCAGCAAGATCCCCAAGACCATCACCAAGATTGTGGAAGAGGAGACGCCTGCGTCCAGTGGTGGTGTGACCGGTGGAGTTGTGGGCGGTGTCCCTGGTGGTACTGTGGGCGGCGTTCTGGGTGGCATTGTCGGTTCGGCAGCGCCCCCGCCCTCGGTGGCTAAACCGGAAAAGATCCGCGTTTCCTCGGGTGTGGTGGAAGGCTTGCTGCTGCATAAAGTTGAGCCGGCATACCCCCAGATGGCGAAAATTGCGCACATCCAGGGTGATGTCTTACTGCAGGCCGTCATCAGTAAAACCGGCAAAATTGAAAACCTCCGCGCAATCAGCGGGCATCCAATCCTGCAACAGGCTGCTCTGGAAGCGGTAAAGCAGTGGCAATACAAGGCTTACGTGCTGAACGGAGAGCCGGTAGAGATTGAGACCCAGATTACGGTCAAGTTCCACATGTAGCTACGGGCCGCTTTTCTGAAAGACATGCACGGCCGGAAGGTCGTGCCCGCCGCCGAAATCCTGAGGTTCTGCTCGATTCAGAATCTGTACGGCTGCCCGGATGCGGATGCAGATAAAAGTTCCGAAGGTATTGTTTTGTTTGAAAAAGTTCTGAGGAGGAAAACCTAAATCATGTTTGCAGCAAACCTGGTAAATGCTCTGGCGGTCAAGGCGCACTTGGCGGCCCTGTGGATGTTTCAGGATCAAGGGGATCAAGTTGGATGGGACATCCGATCACTCTGGGCTCAAATGGCCTGGCCGGCACGCATCGTAGTCATCATTCTTTTCATCATGTCCGCATGGTCCATTGGCGTAATGATCGATCGCTGGATCGCTTTCAGCGCTGCCCGCAAGCAGTCGCGCCAGTTCGCGCCCGCGGTTGCCGGCGCTCTGCGTGAAGGCAAGCTGGATGAGGCCATTCGCGTGGCCGAGCGTCATAAGAAGAGCCACCTGGCCAAAGTGGTCACGGCTGGCCTGCAGGAATTCAAGGCCCATGGCGATTCCACCGAGATTCCCGGTGAACAAATCGAAGCCAGCAAGCGTGCTCTGGAGCGCTCCGAAGCCATTGTTCATGCCGAGTTGAAGCGCGGACTGGGCGGTCTGGCCTCCATCGGCTCCACATCGCCCTTCGTCGGCCTGTTTGGCACGGTGCTCGGTATTCTCGAGGCCTTCAAGAAGATCTCTGAAGCGCACGGCTCCGCCAGCCTCGGCCAGGTGGCCGGAGGTATTTCGGAAGCTCTGGTTACCACGGCACTGGGTCTGGCTGTGGCCATCCCCGCAGTGCTGATGTTCAACTATTTCACCGGCAAGGTAGAAGCCTTTGACGTTGAAATGGACAACTCATCCAGCGAACTGGTGGATTACTTCCTGAAGCGTGCCGGCGCGCGTCGGTAGGAGAACATAATGGCGATTAACGTTCGCAATGAGGGAGCCAAGGTCAACTCGAACATCAATGTGACTCCCATGGTTGATGTGATGCTGGTTCTGCTGATTATTTTCATGGTGGTAACGCCTATGATCCAGCAGAACCTGCCGGTTAACCTGCCACAGACGAATAACCCCATACGCATGGAGAACGCGGACAAAGAAGACGCGCTCGTTGTGGGTGTGGGTCGCGACGGATCGGTCTTCCTCGGCACCACGAAAGTGGCGCCGGAAGAGCTGACCCAAAAACTGAAAGACCGGTTGGCGACGCGGACCAACAAAGAAGTATTCGTCAAGGCAGATGCGCGCGCCAAGTACAAATTCGTGGTTGACGTGGTCGATAACGTCCGCTCCGCGCAGGTTGACCAGCTGGGGCTGATTACGGAAGAAAGGAAAAAGAAGGTTCCCGGTCACTCGTAAGCCGGCATGTTAGCGGGAGCCCGAAGAGGAAACAACTATGTCAATGTCAACCGGAGGTTCGGGCGGACAAACAGCAGACATCAATGTAACTCCGTTGATCGATGTGCTGCTGGTATTGCTGATCATTTTCATGGTCATCAATCCGCCCAACTCAAAAGGCCTTAATGCACTGGTTCCGCAGCCGCCGCCGCCCAATGCGCCGCCCGAGCCGCCGGATCGCACCATAGTGGTACAGGTGATGCAGTCCCCGAATGGTGCAAGATCTCGCCTGAGGATTAACCAGCTTGATGTTTCCTGGGACAATCTGGGCGATCAGCTGACGGGCATTTTCAAGACCAGGGCTGAGCGCATTATGTTTGTGAAGGGCGATCCTGAAATTGATTTTCAGGATGTGGCCGAGGTAATCGATATTGCCCACGGAACGCAGGTCGTGGACAAGATCGGCCTCATGACAGCCAAGATCGAGGCCGGACAGTAGCATCGACTCTTCAGAAGCGGGGCGGAGTCTGCAAATCCGCCCCGGTATTTTTGCAATTTTTTTGCTCGAATATTTTTAAACTCCGGTAAGGAGCAGGGAACATGAACAGGAACGCACGACTTGTGGCGGCCCTCATCGTTGCAGCCGCGCTGCTAACAGCAGTGGGATGCAGCAAACTCAAGGCCCGCGATCAGCTGAATCAGGGCGTACATGATTTCAAGGCGGCCAAACTGGAGCAGGCCACCGAGCACTTCAAAAATGCCGTCGCGAACGATCCGGACCTGAAAGTGGCCAAACTCTATCTGGCTACCGCATACGCGCAGCAGTACATCCCGGGCGTGGACAGCAAAGATAATCTTCGCAATGCCGAGCTGGCGATCAGTGAGTACAATGACGTGCTCAGGTCGGAACCCAATAATCCCGATGGCATGCTTCGGATTGCGTATCTGTACATGATGATGAAGCAGTACGACAAGGCCCGCGATTTTTACAAAAAAGCTTTGGCCCTGGATGCCAATAATCCTGAAGCCTACTATTCCGTGGGGTACATGGACTGGCAGGATGTTTATAAAGACATTGCGGAGCACAAAGCCAAAGTTAATCTGAAAATCGAAGACCAGCTCAAAAGCAAACAGATTTGCGAAGAGATCAAAAGCAAGGACGGGCCAGTCATTGATGAAGGCCTGCAGATGTTGCAATCGGCGATGCAGAAGCGCGAAGACTATGACGATGCCATGGTCTATATGAATCTGCTGTACCTGCGCAAAGCTGATACCGAATGCGAAAATCCATCCGCTGCCGCGGAAGACAAAAAAATGTCCAACAACTGGGCTGACAAAGCCATGGCCGCTCGCAAAAAGAAAGCCGAAGCCGCGGCGAAGAAAAACAGTGGTGGCATTACCATTGAAAAATCAACAGCTCAGCCAGCTGAGCAGAAAAAGTAAAATTCTAAATTGCTGTTTTTTACCGGCCCCTCTGCAGGAGGGGCCTCTTGCTTTATGCTTTGCCTGCTCACGGTCAATTAAAATTTCCAGTTCATATTTTCTATGCTGAAAAAAATTCTCATAGCCAATCGCGGCGAAATTGCGGTTCGTGTGGTCCGCGCCTGCAGGGAGATGGGCATCACTGCGGTCGCGGTGTATTCAGACGTGGACCGCGCCTCGGCGCACGTACTGCAGGCGGACGAAGCCTATTCCATCGGTCCGGCCGCGGCCACCGAATCGTATCTCAATATTCAGCGCATTCTCGAAGCCGCCCGCCGCAGTGGGGCCAATGCGATTCATCCGGGCTACGGTTTTCTTTCCGAAAATGCAAAATTCGCCCGTGCCTGCACCGATGCAGGAATCAAATTTATTGGCCCGCCCGCCTCGGCCATGGAACTGATGGGGTCAAAGACCCGGGCCCGGCAAAGCATGAAAAAGGCCAATGTTCCGATGGTTCCCGGCTCGGCGCACGGGCTTTCGCTGGCAGAAGCCAGACAGGTTGCAGAGCATACCGGTTATCCGGTCATGATCAAAGCCGCGGCCGGTGGCGGAGGCAAGGGCATGCGTCTGGTGCGGCTTGCGGAAGATCTGCCGGCGGCGTTTGAGGCCGCACGCAGCGAGGCCCAGCGCGCATTCGGTGACAATGAAGTCTATTTGGAGAAATTGATAGAGAATCCCCGCCACGTGGAGATTCAGGTCCTCGGCGATGAGCATGGCAACCTGGTGTATCTGGGTGAGCGCGAATGCTCGCTGCAGCGGCGACACCAGAAGGTGATTGAAGAAGCCCCCTCCCCGGTGGTGGATGAAAATCTGCGTCGACGGATGGGAGAGATTGCAGTCCAGGCCGCGCGCGCAGCGGGCTACACCAATGCCGGGACCGTGGAGTTTCTGCTGGATGCCGACGGCAATTTCTATTTTTTGGAGATGAACACAAGATTACAGGTGGAACACCCGGTAACGGAGATGATCACCGGCCTCGATCTGGTCCATTTGCAAATAAAAATTGCGAGCGGAGAGAAGCTGCCCTTCCGGCAAGAGGATATTACTCTTCGCGGTCATGCGATTGAGTGCCGCATTTACGCCGAAGATCCGGACAATAATTTTTTCCCTTCTCCAGGAACCATCACCAGGCTGCGCCAGCCGGCGGGGCCTGGCATACGCGAAGACAGCGGAGTTTATGAGGGCTGGCGCGTACCTCTCGAATACGACCCCATGCTCTCCAAGCTGATTGTGCATGCTCCGGACCGGAACAGTGCGATTGCCCGCATGAAACGGGCGTTGGGTGAATATTTCATTGGGGGAATCAAGAGCAATTTGACGCTGTTTCAGCGCATTTTGGCCCATCCGGATTTTGTTGCCGGCAAAGTGGATACTGGCTTTCTTGACCGACTGCTGAATGCGCCCAGAACCTCAGGCAATGGCGCCAGTTTCTCTGAAATTGCGGCGCTTTCCGCTGCGCTCTTTGCGGCCAGCGGAAACGGGCAAAGCAACGGCGGGGGCAGCTCGCGGCCAGCATCCCATACCGTCCAAAATGACGGATGGAAGCGTACAGCGCGTACGGAGGCGCTTCGAAGCCAATGATCTATGAAGTCACTGTCGGAGATAAAACGCACCGTGTCGAGCTGATTCGCTTCGGAACGGAGTGGCAGTGTAAAGTCGATGATCGCAGCCTGACCGTGAATACGGTCATTACAACGCAAGGCGTCCTTTCGCTGATTCTGGATGGCCATTCCTGGCAAGTTATGCAGGATAGCACGGCCACGGAGACGAATATCATCGTTGGCCATGAGCGTTTTAGCACCACGCTGCGCGATCCGCGTTCACTGCGCTCCCGGCGCCGTGATGGGGGCGGGGACAAAGGGCCGAAAAAGATAACCGCACCCATGCCGGGAAAAATCATTCGCATTCTTGCGCAGGCCGGGGATGAAGTTCAGGCAGGCCAGGGAGTGGTGATTATTGAAGCCATGAAAATGCAAAATGAACTCAAATCACCCAGGCAGGGCAAAGTCAGGAAACTTCTTGTGGAAGAGGGTGCGCTGGCGGAAGCCGGCCAGGTACTGGCAGAGATCGAATAAAAAAGGCCCCTGTTGAAGGGACCTTTTTTGTCTGGCACAAAGGCCTGACGCGGATATTTACTTCTGGCCCACATTCTTGAGCAGTTGCTCGGCGTAATAGTCGTGGACTTCCGCATTGTCGCGCAGGACCTCATCATAGGCGTTTTTAAGAAACTGCTCGCGCTGATTACGCAGCTGATTTCGTATGTGCTGCTGCACGCCCGGATCATTCAGGTCGCGCTGCCCCGCCGGTTCACGGCCTACCAGTTTCACAATGCGATAAGCCAGTACCTTTTGCGTGGCAGGATTAACAATAGGAATCACGCCCGAGTACTGCCCGGGCTTTAGCTTGAGGAGGGCCTCGCGCGTGGCCGCATCGCTTTCCTTGATCCGTGATTCAGGCGCTGGCTGCAGTTCGCCGCCGTTGCGCGCCGTGTCGATGTCCTCAGAATATTTAGTGGCCAGAGTGGAAAAGTCTTCTCCGCTCTCCAGGCGGTTGTAAATTGTTCGGATTTTTTCTTTGGCCTGGGCTTCGTTCTGCGCCTTTCCCGGAATTTGCGCCGAGGGTACATTGGGCTGGGCGCTTACGAAGATGTGGGCCATGTAGTAAAGCGGCTCAATGATGTTGAACTGCGCCTTGTTCTGGTTGTAATAGGCCTGAATATCGGAATCGTTGATGGTGACCCTGGAGGCAATCTCTTTATTGAAGAGCTTCTCAATGGTGAGCTGCTTGCGAATTTCCTGACGGCGTTCGTCTTCGGTATAGCCGGCGTCACTTAATCTTTTTGCAAACTCTTCCTTGGTAAAAGGCGCTTTGTCCTGGTTCAGCTTGGCTTCCACTTCATCGTCAGTGGCGATAATGCCGAGTTTTTCCGCCTTCTGCATGTAAATCTGCTGGCTGATGATCTGCTGGAGGACCTGCAGGCGCAGTGCAGCGTCTTCTTCGGCGCTGGGTTTAACGGGGGCGCCGGAAATCTGGCGATTGTAGGCGCGATCTACTTCCGCGCGCGTGACTTTATAAGAGTTGACCTTGGCCAGGGTGTCCTTATCGGAATTCTGGCGATTGCAACTGTTGGCCAGCGGCAGGAAAGCAGCCACTACAACCGCTGTGCAAACACGTAGTTTGAATGCCTGAACCAAACATTGCCTCCTGCAAATAATTCGGGTAAATCCTGGGGGCCGGAAAGCTTATTTCGTATTCGACGCAGTTGTCTGCGGGCTTGCATTGGTAATGGCCCGGTCGATAATCACATGCATGTCCGTTTCCGGCACGGCTCCGGAAAAGCGCTCCCCGTTAATAAACAAGGTGGGGGTCGAATCCACACCCAGCTTATCGGCTTCGGCCATGGACGCCCGGACGGCACTCTCATCCTGCTTCTTCACGCAGGCCAGCAGCTTGTCCGCTTCCAGATGATATTTTGCTCCCAGATCTTTTACCGCGCCATCCAGATTCGCAAATGCTTCCTGAGGATTGCGCCCGCCGAGCGCCTTTTGATTGCCATGGGCATAATCGGCAAAGTCCCAGTAAGCATCGTTGTTCTGGTCGGCCAGGCAGTTGGCATCCACTGCGGCGTGCATGGACCAGGGATGAATTTCTACCAGTGGAAAATCCCTGTAAACGATCCGCACTTTGTCGCCATATGTTGCCAGCAGACCCGGAAACAGAGTAGCGTGCATCCGGGCGCAGAACGGGCACTGAAAATCGTCAAAATTTACGATTGTGACCTTGCCGTCCTTGTTGCCGCGCAGCGGCCTGCCGCTTAGGCTGATTTTCGCCATGATATCGCGCGGCAGATCCACTTTCTGCAGATCGATTTCTTCCAGACGGCTCAGCGTCTTGCGGTCCTTCGAGATCAGGAACGGATAGGTATTTGTAGTATTCGATTTGGAACTGGTCAGAGTTACCGTGATCTGGTCAAAACCCGGTGTGGTGCTCGGCTTTGGATCAGTGATAGCGACGGTCACAAAGGGAGGAATTTCAAAGCGCGTCCGAATCGCGGTTTGGATTTTGTACACCAGGTCAGGCGAAAGTGCCGGGGAAACCGGAGTTGCCTGGGGCGTTTGTGCCGTGGAAATCGCGGCCAAAAAGAAAAAAACCAAAGACAAATGAATGCAGGGAAATCTAAGTTTTAACAAGATGGCGTCCACCCTTACTATGAAGTCGGCCATGCAAATTATCTCATAAATAAAGGGTTACGGGCGCTCGGAAAGCAGCTTTACCAGCTGCTGAGATGGCAGGGCAGCGTTCATGGAGCCAGAACGAAAGCCCTCGGTATCTAGGGCAACATAAATAAAGCCCAGAGATCTGAAAATCCGGGTAAATTGGGCGAACATCTCAGTATTCAGGGCACGGGCCATTTCTTCGGAGGCGATTTCAATTCTGGCCATCTCTCCATGATGGCGCACACGAAACTGGCGGAACCCGAGCGCGCGCAGGGCATCTTCCCCCTGCTCCACGGCGGCGAGGGCTTCTGCGGTAACCGGGCGGCCGTATTCAATGCGCGACGAGAGACAGGCGGATGCAGGTTTGTTCCAAATGCGTAACCCCGCCTGGCGTGCCAGTTCCCGTATGTCCGCTTTGGTCAGACCAGCCTCCAGCAAAGGCGCAGCCACCCGGTGCTGCCGGGCGGCAAGCTGCCCGGGGCGAAAATCACCCTGGTCATCAACATTCACGCCATAGGCAATGGCGGCAAAATTATGCTGCTGTGCGAACTCTTCCATGACGCGGAAAAGCTCGTCCTTGCAGTGAAAGCAGCGCTTTGCGTCGTTGCGCACGTACTCTGCACGCTCCATCTCCTGGGTTTGGATCACGCGCAGCGGAATGCCCTGCTCTTCGGCAAAGGCAATTGCATCCCGCAGATGAGTGCGGGCCAGGCTGGGCGAATCCGCGATCACCGCCAGCATGTCGTCTCCCAGAGCAGCATGAGCAGCCCATGCAAGCCAGGCGGAGTCGACACCGCCGGAGTATGCAACCAGGGTTCTCCCCAGTGATTTCAAAACTTCTGTCAAACGCTGCTGCTTAATCGCCAACACCATAAATCGATTGTAGCGAAAAGAGCGGCATGAACGGCAAAGCCGAACGGTATCCGGTTTAAAACAGACGCAATTGCGATTTTAACCGCCCGAAAGTGCCGATATTGGCCAGGGTAAAGGCAAAGAGATACTGGTTCTCATTGCGTACCGCACCTAGCGCGAAGCGGCGAAATTCAAGGCTAATGCCGCAGCAGTCCCAGTTGTATGCGGCCTGAGTGGAAGAGTACTGAATAAATTTAAAAGTGGAATCAAAGCCAATGCTGCCAGCCGCGCTCAGGCCGAGTTTGCTGGGGCTGCCGTAGCCCAGCAGAGCGCGCACCTGATTAAACTTTGGCGGGACACATGGGGGCTGATGGAACAGGTTGGGAGTGCAGGGCGGAAGTAAAGTTCCGGTCGCGGCATTGGTCACGATCTCTCCCGGCGCCAGGAGATAGGCATGGCTGGCTTCGGTAAAAAAATCGCCAAAGTGGAACCGTGAATAAAAAGTGCTGGCATTGATACGGCCCTTTTGCGAGTCGTAGTCGAGTTGCCATTCAAGGTCGCTGTTACGGCTGCTGCGCACGCGCAGGCGCGAAACCAGGGGAGAGAAGCGCCGCGGGTCGGTCAGGAACGCAATCCCGGCAAAATCCACGGTTGTGGCCAGCACATTGCGCCGTCCATTGACCAAAGCTCCACCAAAATTTGGGTCCAGAAAATATTTCTGCTTAAGGTCCCATGAGATGAACTCATTGGCGCCCGCCGGGGTACAGCCGGACGACGCGGACGTCGCATTCGTATCGCCGGCCGCATTGGTGTCGTCACTGCACTCGCCGTGCTTTAGATACAGCCGGTTGGTCACGCCGTACTCGACTTCATTGGTGTTACTGAGGATGTCGCGAAAATCGAAGCGGATGATCCCGGGAAAATTATTAACGCCGCTGGTGTTGTTGTACACCACGTGCGTTTCAATCGTGTGTTTGGCGCTTCTGCCGAAAAATGTGCGATCAAAGACGCGCCCAAGAGCAGGTGGCCGCAGTTCGACCGAGGTTTCCACGGCGTGGCGATTGATAAGGTTCTGAACGGGAACCGCTGGCCCGGCAGTGAAATCCTGCTCTTCCGTGTAAAAAGTGTTACGCAGAGCGACCTCGGAGCGCAGGGTCCATCCGTTATAAAAAATGGGTAGAGATAGATTCGGATGGATATCGAACCGGCCCACCAGATTCGGCGTGGTGAATCCAGGTTCGCCGCGGTGCAGGCCCTCGGCCGCCAGATCAAAAGACCAGTAGAGTGGCGACCAGGCGATTTGCTGGTCTACGCCCGACACCTCAAATCCTGGTGCGTGAAGAATGGTGACCAGGTCATTACGAGTCGTGCTCTGGAAATTCTGGTAGCGCGAACCAAAAACATTCACCGAAAAGCCCTGCACGGTTTTGGAGAGGAAAGCCACCGACTTCACTTCAGAATCGACGGCCTGGGAAAAGTTGGGCGTGAAGGCGAGACGAAAAACAAACGAGCTCAGATAGTTGAGCGATGCTACTCCGCGGAAATCGCCGGGTAAAAGTGCTTCACCATTGAGTTTTACGTCATGCCCGCCCTGATCATTGCCGGGAGTCAGCCCGCGGTCGATCACGCCAAAATAATTGAGCGTAAGCGAGGACTTCTCGCTGGGGCGGGCGCGAAAATCCTCGTGCAGCGCCCATCCGCGTTTGGAAAAATATTCCGCGCCGAGCACGGCATCGATGCTGCGATTGACGGCCCAGTAAAAAGAATCGCCCACGAAGGTGCCTTTGCTCGAAGAAGTCCCCACACTCGGAATCAGAAATCCGCTTTGCCGGCCCAGGCGTTCCACCGGGGGCGCGGCATACGGAAGATAAATGATGGGCACACCTTTCAGGCGAAAGGTCGTATTGAAGATATGGGCGGAGCTTCCAACGTCAAGCACAATGCGCTCCGCGTTGAAGGTCCATTTGGGGTGCGGAAGCTCGCAGGAGGTGACCGAGCCGTGGTGGACCACGTACACGTCAGGCCCGGTTTGCTCGATCATGCTTCCGGCAAAGGCGATGGGGCTGGACGAAGTAAGGGCGACGTTCCGGCCGTGAAAGCGCGCCCCCGTGGTTCCGGCCACGTCGTAAAATCTTCCCGTACGCGTGCGTGCATTGTATGTACCGTGCGTGGCGGTGATATGAATATCGCGTATGCCGCCGTCCATGGCGACATTGCCCGTGGTCACCACCTCGCCCGTGGCGGAATTGTATTCGATGGCGTCGGCCCGCAGGGTGTAATCGCGGAAAACAATTTCCACGTCACCGCGAAAAGTGTATATTTTTCCCTTTTTTTCCAGCTCTTTAAAGCTGGCGTTTACCGGCTCGCCTTCCGCCGCGCTAAGCGCAATTTTTGAGCGTGTCTGCTCCTGTGTGACGGCTGCTGTTTGTACGGATTCCACCTCAGGGCGCGCCTGGCTGATAACTAGCGGGACACCTGGAAACAGATGACAAAGCAGCAGCACTGTGACAATCTTGAGTTGGAAAGACATGTTGTGACCAGACTTCGCAAGGTAACACGCCAGTTTTCGAAAGGCAAAGCCAGTCGCATTCTGTTTTTCCCATCTCTCTGGTGATCTCACAATCCGTCTTATGGCATGCCATCTTTGTAGTGGATCGTATCCGTGCGCGCATGAAGTACACACCGGGGTTCTGGTCAGTACGAAAGGCTCTGCCGCCACCGAACTCTCTCTGCAGGGCCCTGCTGTTCGTGTGCCAGCTCGATCCACGGGAGCAGAGCGCGCGCTCGAAGAGGCGTGGCGGCAGGAGGTAGCTTCGCGCGTACAGCAGCACCGTGCGCGCCGGCGGCGGCGTGGAGACGAGGATTCACTCAACCTGGACTTCCCGGCAGATGCAGTACCCTCGTTTGTCAGCGAACCTGTAATGGCTGAGCCGGAAGTAGTCGTACGTCCGGAGCCGCCCAAAATTATTCAGTTTCCCAGAGTGCCGTTTGTGCGTCCTGTGCAACCTTCACCGCCGCTGGAGTTGCCGGAAGAGCTGGAGCTGGCTGCGCCAGTGGTTGAGCAACCGAGAATCCTGTACGCGCCAGAACCCGAGCAAATGGACTTTCTCTCGTCCTTTGCCGATATTCAGCTTGAAGCAGAACAGCCCAGGGAACAGGTGTTCATGGATTTGCCGCCCCAGGCGGCGCCACTGCGGCCGCGAGTTCTTTCCTGTCTGCTGGATTTCGCTCTGGTGTTTGGCGCTACATTGGCGTTTGCGGCAGGCGTTTTTGGATTTGTGGGCTGGCCCGCGCATTCGCGAATGGCGCTGCCGAGTATTTTGGCAGCCGGCGTATGCCTGTGGCTGCTTTTTCAATACATCTTCCTTGTCTATGGACAGATGACTCCTGGAATGCAGATGGCCCAGCTGGAGATTTGTACCTTCTCCGGAAACCAGGCTTCGGTGCGCTCGCGCCGGGCACGCGCACTGGCCAGCACGCTTTCTGTCTGCTCGCTGGGGCTTGGCTTCGCCTGGGCGCTGGTGGACGAAGACCGGCTGGCCTGGCATGACCGCATGACGCAAACGTACGCCAGAAAGGCCGATGATCCCCGTAATCGATGATCGCCGCAATCAGGGGACCAGAGGACCGGGGCGCTGAATGAAACTGATTCACGACTTTACTTTTCCCAAAAACTACGACGTCCAGGTCCAGCAAAGCTATTCTCTGGTAAATCCACTCGAGCGCTTTTATCAGTTTCCCGCCGAGTTGGAAGAGCAGGACCGCAGCGGAACTTACCTTCGCGTGGCTCCCAGGCAGGCCGTTGCGTGGGTAGGGTTTTTCTCAAAAGGCTTTGATTCAGACAAGGTTGCCCATGCGGTTTTCTCATGCCCTGACGCTGATTCTTTGTGCGTGGTTGCGGGCGGCTACGGATACGTGGTGAATACCACCGATCCTGCCCAATGGCTACAACTGGAACAGCGCCCGATTACAGAAACGCGAGTTGTGGCAGACAAAAAGCTGCTGCTGTTTGTGGGATTTCTCAAAATCACCGCGCTTGGCCCTTCCGGCCTGCTGTGGACTACCGAGCGTCTCTCCTGGGACGGCGTGACTATCTCCCACATCGAGGGTGACACCCTGCACGGAATGGCCTGGGACGCAATCAGTGACAAGGAAGTTCCCTTTACAGTCGATCTCCAGACAGGAAAGCACAGCGGCGGCGCGGCGCCTTCGCAATCCAGCAGGACTACGTAACCCAACAAGGCATCCAACACTATCCAACACTCGAGGCGGGCCGAAGTAGCTGATTTTTCAGGCTATAATCGGACATGGCGACGAATCCCCACTCTCCCGCTTCAGCCAGGATGCTGAGCGCCAAGCTGGAGCAGTTGCTGGCCACAGTCGCCCGAAATCGCCCCAACGACGATCTCGAAATCATCCGCAGAGCGTACCTGTTCTCTCTCGAACACCATGGCGCGCAACTGCGCGCTTCCGGCGAGCCCTATCTTATCCATCCCCTGGAAGTGGCGATCGTGCTGGCTGACATGAGGCTCGATTCCACCGCTATCGCCGCTGGCCTGCTGCACGACGCGATTGAAGATACTCAGGTTACCAATGAAGGCATTCGGCGCGGTTTTGGCGAGCACGTGGCGCACATTGTGGACGGGGTCACCAAGATCGAGAAGATCAATTTTGCCAGCCGCGAGGAGCGCCAGGCGGAAAACGTGCGCAAGATGGTGCTGGCCATGGTGGATGACATCCGGGTGGTGCTGATCAAGCTCGCCGACCGTCTGCACAATATGCGTACGCTGCAACATCTGCCGGAAGAGCGGCAGCAGAACGTAGCGCGCGAGACACTGGAAATTTACGCGCCTCTGGCCCACCGCCTGGGAATGGGCAAAGTGCGCGGTGAACTTGAAGACCTGGCGTTTCGCTATGTAGATCCCATTGGGTACGAACAGGTACGGGCTGCCGTAGAGTCGCGGCGCAAAGCCGGAGAATCGTTTCTGACCGGCTTGATTAAGATCATCAACAAAAAACTCAAAGAAAACGGAGTAGAAGCCAAAGTTGAGAGCCGGATCAAACGCCTTTACAGCATCCACCAAAAGCTGGTCCGGCAGCGCATTACCGTGGACCAGGTTTATGACCTGCTGGCGGTGCGCATCATCACCAAATCCGTAAAGGACTGCTACACCGTCCTGGGCGCGATCCATCAGATGTGGCGGCCGGTGCCGGGCCGGATCAAAGACTTTATCGCCATGCCGCGGCCGAACCTCTACCAGTCACTCCACACCACGGTAATTACCGAGGGTGGTCATCAGTTTGAGGTGCAGATTCGCACGGAAGAAATGCACAAGATGGCGGAAGAAGGCATTGCCGCCCACTGGAAATACAAAGACGGCACGCCGGTCACCGCAAAAGACGAAAAGCGGCTCTCCTGGCTGCGCCAGGTAGTCGAGTGGCAGCAGGATGTAAAAGATCCCAGCGAATTTCTTTCCACGCTGAAGGTGGATCTTTATCCGGAAGAGGTTTATACCTTCACTCCCAAAGGCCGGGTGGTCATCCTGCCGCACGATGCCAGCGCCATCGATTTCGCATACGCGATCCATACCGAGGTCGGGCACACTTGTATCGGCGCGAAAGTCAACGGACGCATTGTTCCCCTGCGCTACAAGCTGCGTAATGGCGACGTGGTGGAGATCATGACGCAGACCGGCCACAATCCCAGTCAGGACTGGCTGAGCATAGCCAAATCGTCACGGGCGCGAAACAAGATTCGCCACTGGCTCAATGAGCACCAGCGTGAACGGGCCCTTGAGATCGGCAGGAAACTGATCGAGCGGCAGGCACGTAAGTACCGCCTGGCCATGAAGAACTTTGATGACCGCGAGATGGAGAAGATTGCGCGCGAATACGGACTGGGCTCGGCGCAGGACCTGATGGCCGGCATCGGCTATGGCAAATATTCAGCGAGGCAGATTCTGGGCAAGCTTGCGCCCAATCTGGGCGAAGAACCCTCTCAGGAAGAGCCGAAGAGTACAAGCACGCTGGGCACCGCGATCCGGCGGGTGTTTGGACAAAGCGCCGAAAGCTCCGCCATTCAGGTAAAGGGGTACAACGATCTTCTGGTGTACCGCGCGCGATGCTGCAATCCCATTCGCGGAGAGGCCATTGTAGGCTATGTGACCCGGGGCAAGGGCGTGGCCGTACATGCGGTGAGCTGCCCGAACGTCACGAATCTGCTGTATGAAGCCGACCGCAGGATCGCCGTAGAGTGGGCCAGACCGGCAATGATCAGCAAGCAGGATGGGCGCGGAACTTATCCCGTGAAACTGACAGTCTATTGTGACGACCGCGCAGGTATGCTCAAACAGCTCACCGCCGTGGTGAGCGATGACAATACCAACATTCGCAATATTGAAGCGCGCACCGCCAATGCCCAGGCCACGATCGACATGGTCGTCGATATTGAGGACGTGAAGCATCTGGAACGCGTGATCAATGGCTTGCGCCGTATCCCCGGCATTCACGATGTGCAAAGACTGAACAAGTCCACCACGTAGCGATCCTTCATCGCCGGGTCTGCTGAGCGCGGAAGAGATTTCTGCTATTCTGCTTCGTCCTTATTCCGTGACTTTTTTGGAGGCCCCATGAGTGTTGCCCGTGAAGTTATTCTTACCGATCAAGCTCCCCGACCGATAGGTCCTTATTCGCAGGCCATTAAGGCCAATGGTTTTGTCTTTATTTCCGGCCAGGTTGCCTTTGATCCGGCCACGGGTAATCTAATTACCGGCGGTATTGAACAGCAAACCGAACAGGTGATGAAAAATCTCTCCGCCGTGCTTCAGGCTGCAGGAAGTTCATGGGAGAAAGTAGTCAAAACATCGGTGTTTCTGAAAAACATGTCAGAATTCGGGCAGATGAATGAGATTTACGGAAAATTCTGTAAGAATGCTCCTCCGGCCCGTTCCAC